>OLWA01000247.1_pt1 | contig 71254 bp, 78 predicted proteins | sample 1673251 | NCBI WGS metagenome assembly OLWA01 (sample SAMEA3178937, study PRJEB25190) | human gut metagenome | biome: human gut; feature: human-associated habitat; material: faeces | place: Austria | collected 2013 | reverse complement strand
GCTTCCTTGGAGGTGAACATACCCTGAGTGCAGTGCAGAGCGTCAACACCGGCTTCTTCAAGCATCTTTGCCATGACTATGGCCTCGGGAAGCTCGATGCCGCCCTCGACGTAATCACATGTGTTGAAGCGGAAGATGACAGGGTAATCAGCGCCGACGGCCTCGCGGACAGCGGCGATGACCTCAAGCGCAAAGCGCATACGGTTTGCAAGCGTGCCGCCGTACTCGTCGGTGCGCTTGTTGGAGAAGGTGGACATGAACTGATTTATAAGGTAGCCGTGTGCGCCGTGGATCTCGACGCAGTCAAAACCACATCTCTTGGCTCTCGCGGCGGCTTCGCCGAAGGCCTTGACCAGATCATGTATCTCTTCGACGGTCAGAGCGCGGGGAACATAAGGCTCGGTCGGCTCCTTCAGTGCTGAGGGGGCGACGGGGTGGGTGTCATATGCCTTCAGGCTTCTCTGACGGCCGGCATGGTATATCTGCGCGCCCATGAGTCCGCCTGCGGCGTGTACCTGACGGACGGTCTCGGTCCATGCGGGAACCTGGTCATCGCTCCAGAGGGAGCCGACGACGGGGTCGCTGCCTGCGTCCTTGGTCACACCGAGGTCCTCGGTGAACACAAGACCCCAGCCGCCCTTGACCTTGGCGACGAGGTACGCGTTGACGGCCTCGTTGGGGGTTCCGTCGGGGTTGCCCATATGAGATGACATGGCGCTGACAACAAGGCGATTCTTTAGTTCAAGATTGCCAATCTTGCCGGGCTCGAATACTTTAGTTAATTTCATGATGTGCCTCCAGTTAGATATATATTTCCTGTGATTGGGGATGATTGGGGAAATATTGCGGACAAGATGTGAAAACATCAAATCGTATAATATATTTTTAACAAGTTTTTTATAAAGTATTTTTATTATTTTATCATAATAATACGAAAATTATTGTTGATAATTTTTACCAATTAAAAAAGTAAGATTATAAACTGTCCAACTTTTGGGGTTCAGTTCAATCTATGATCTTACTTTTTTTATTGGATTATATTTAATAGGATACATACTTACAATATCTTTAGTACCTGGAATACATCCTACTATTAAATAATTTTCTCCATTTAATCCTACATTATCTATATTAAGGTAATATTCATCAAATATATTTGTATAAAAATAATTATCTTCATTTAACATATTAGGAACATTATTAAATAAATATTCTACATCAATATTATTAGCAAATACTGTATGTATATTTTTATTATATATATCTTGATATACATGTCTAAATATATGAGTTAAAGCACAAGTTTTATCATATTCTTCTAATTGTCTTTCACGATATCCTATACTTTGTTTAACATTAATTTTTTTATCAAGTTTACTATTTAAAAATATACTTATTGCATCATAATGATATTTACAATCTTTATTAAAAATTAAGTTTTGTTTTAATTTTAATAATTTTTCATAAGCATCTTCATACTTTCTTTCATGTAAATCCATATTAATAAGATTTATTAAAGCATAAGGATTATTACTATAATTATAAGCTTTATTTAATAATTCTTTTGCTTTATCATATTCTTTTTCTGCTAAATATACTCTTGCTAAAACAGTAAATGATGTATTTCTTATATAAATATTATCTATTTTACTTAACTGATATTTAGCTTCTTTTATATTTCCCATATAAAGTTCTATTTTTCCTAAAGTTGTATATATATCTATTTTATTATTTGTATATTTTTTTAACTCTAAAGTAATCTTTTTAGCTAATTCATACTCATTCATTGCAATAAGTTTATTAACATACATTACCCCAATTTCTTCTTTTTTAGTTTTTTTCCATTCTCTTTTTAATTCTTCAACTGTCTTTTCCCCTGAATACATAAATTTTAACCTTCCTTAATACCATTTATTATTTTTTCTTTTAATTCTTCTTCTTTATTATTTAATAAAAACTCCATTGAATCTTTCTTAGCTTGTAATAATATTTTATAATCTTCTTTTATATCTGCTATTTTAAATGTCATATCTCCACTTTGTTTAGTTCCAAAAAGGTCACCATGTCCTCTTATTTTAAAATCTTCTTCACTTATTTCAAATCCATCATTAGTTGTTGTCATAACATTTAATCTTTCACTATCATAATCACTTATTAAAATACAACTTGATTCTAAAGCACTTCTTCCTACTCTTCCTCTTAATTGATGAAGTGTTGAAAGTCCAAATCTATTAGCATCAAATATAACCATCATTGTAGTATTTAAAACATTTACTCCTACTTCAATTACTGTTGTACTTATTAATATTTGAATTTTATTATTAACAAAATCTTCCATTATTTTATCTTTTTCTGTTTGTTTTAATTTACCATGGATTATACCAACATTGTATTTTTCTCCAAAAGCTAAATTCATTTTATCCTTAAGTTCATTAACTGTAGTTAAATCAAGTGTTTCGCTTTCTTCAATTAAAGGAGCAATAACATATATTTGGTGATTTTTTAATAGTTCTTCATACATCATTTTTAATACATCTTTTATTTCACTATAACTTTTTAAATATGTTTTTATAGGTTTTCTTCCTTTTGGTAGTGTTCTAATTGTAGATATATCCATATCACCATATAATGTTAATGCATAAGTTCTAGGTATTGGTGTTGCACTCATATATAAAACATCAGGCATTATTCCTTTATTTTGTAAAGATGTTCTTTGAAGTACACCAAATCTATGTTGTTCATCTGTTATTACAAGTCCTAAATTTTTATAAACAACTTCTTCTTGAATTAAAGCATGTGTTCCTACAACCATATCTATTTTTCCAAGTTTTAATTCTTCATGAATTAAATCTTTTTTATTTTTAGGTAATGATCCTGTTAATAAGGCAATATTTACATTTAAATCTTTTAATATTTCTTTCATTGTTTCATAATGTTGTGTTGCAAGTATTTCTGTTGGTACCATTAAAGCACTTTGGTAACCACTTAAATAATTAGCTACCATCGCGATTATAGATATAATAGTTTTACCACTTCCAACATCACCTTGTAATAATCTATTCATTCTTCTTTTAGAAGTTAAGTCCTCTAATATTTCATTTAAAACTAATTTTTGATCTACTGTTAATTCATAAGGTAAACTTTTAATTACTTTATCTAATTTTTCTTTATCAAAGTCTTTTTCTATACCATCTTTTATATTTTTATTTTTTAATTTTAAATAATTAATCTTAGCCATATAAACAAATAATTCTTCATATTTTAATCTAATACTAGCTTCTTTTAATTTTTCTTTTGTTGAGGGGTTATGAATTATATTTAATGCTGTTTTTTTATTTAAAAAATTATATTTTTCAAGTAAATTTTTTGGTATATAATCTTCTAAATCATTTCCATATTCCATTAAAGCAGTGTTAATAAATCCTGAAATAGCTTTAGAATTAAGTCCTACAGTTCCATGGTAAACAGCTTCGATTTTTTCACCCTTAGGTAAAAGTCCCATCCTTATCTCTGATGCTAAAATTACATTTTTATTTTTTTCATATTTACCAAAAACTGTTATATTTGTACCTACAAGTAACTGATTTTTTAAATATGCTCTATTAAAAATAGATACTCCTACAATTTCTTTCGTAGATGTTGCTAACCTAAAATTCATTTTATTAAGGTTTCCTTTAAGTCTAACTAAAATAGGAATCATTTCAACTTTACCATCTATTATTACTTTATCATCTTCACATTTTTCTTTTAAATTACTACGTTTTATAAATTCATATCTATAAGGATAATGGGTAACAAGATCATCAACAGTATTTATATTTAATTTCTTTAATAACATTGAAGTTCTACTACCAACACCTTTTACTTTTTCAACCGAAATCAAGTATACCACTTCCTTTTTCTCTAAGATTATACCACAAAAGATTAAAAAAATAAAGAAAAAGACTAAAACTTATTATTTTAGTCTATTCTAAAACATCTCCTAGTGATTTTTTATTTTTTTCATAAATAAATAATTTATCATAATTATCTACTGTTGCAAGAAATACATTATCTAATTTTATATTTCTTTCTTTTAATTTCTTTTCTAACCATTTTTTATCTTTATTTATATTTTTTAAATTTCTTTCCATTATATGGGAATCTATTATAACATTAGCACATAAGCCATCTTGTTTTATTTTTAAATTCATGTTTTCATTTGTAACAGGACTACTTCCCGCTTTAGGTAAAAAGCTTATTCTTCCATTAGCTTCCATAATAGCATAATAAATATCATCAATATTAAAATAGCCACTACTTCTACATTCTTGCAAGAAATCATTTAAATCAAAATTAACTCTTCTTAAATTATCTTCGATTATTTCACCCTTTTCTATAATAACTGTAGGAACTCCTGTAAAAAATCTTCTTAGTTTTATACTTTTCATAGTAATTCTTGAAATAAAATATGCAATTACTCCAAAAAATATTACAGCAACAGTTCCATTTAAGTAAGGGGAATCTGTATTTATTGTCATCTCAGCGGCAAAATTACCTATTGATATTCCTATAACATAATCAAATAAACTAAGTTGTGAAACTTGTTTTTTTCCAAGAAGTTTTGTTACAAAGAATAATGTTACTAATGATACAATTGCTCTAAAAAAAACATCTAAAAGTTCCATCCAGTCTATATTAAAAATATCCATAAAATCACCTTCCCTATGATTATTATGAATATTTTATGTTTTTTTATACAAATTTAATTATTATTTATTATATCTTTACTTGCTATTAATCCTGTTGCAGCAGCCGTTACAATATTACCTGCTTTTCCACATCCATCTCCAATAAAATATATATTATAATTATCAAGTTTAAATTTATTATTTGTTGTTATTTCATTAGAGAAAAATTTTATTTCTGGTCCATAAAGAAGTGTTTCATCATTATTTACTCCAGGAATTATTTTATCTAATTTTTCTAATCCTTCTAAAATATTAGTAATAATTCTATGAGGTAAAACAAGCGCTAAATCTCCTGCAACACAGTCTTTTAAAGTTGGTGAAATAAAGCCTTTATCAATTCTATGCCACTCACTTCTTCTACCACTTTTTAAATCTTTTAGTGTTTGAATAATAGGTTTTGAATTTCCAAGAACATTAGCAATTCTTGCAATTGATTCTCCATAAAGTCTTGTATTAGTCGCAGGTGATGTTAAATTAACTTTACTAATAAATGCAAAGTTTGAATTATTTGATTTTTTATTTTTTAAAGCATGTCCATTAACACAAATAAAACCATAATAATTTTCTTTAGCTACAAAACCACCTGGATTAGTACAAAATGTTCTTATTTCATCATTGTATGTATCTGTTTTTATAAAAATTGTCGGATCATATATAATATTAGTTAAATCTTCTAATATTTCTTTTCTAACTTCTACCCTAACACCTATTTCTATACTTTGTGATTCATACGGTATTTTATATTTATCTGCTAATTCTTGAAGCCATTTAGCTCCTGTTCTACCTGGTGCAATTATTACATTTTTTGTTTCTACTTTTTTTTGACTTTTTTTATATTCATAAGTTACAATATGATTATTTTTATCTTTTGATAAAACATCAATTACTTTAGCATTTTCATACATTTCACAACCTTTTTCTTTTAAATAATCAGTAAAATTTTGTATATAAGTAGGTAAATTATCACTTCCTAAATGTTTTTGTTTTATAAGCATAAGACTTGCTCCTGTTTTAGCTACTTCTTTTTTTATTTTTAATGCTTCATCGTAATTACTAGGATAAATCTCACTATCCATACCAAAAAAATTAAATATGTTTTCTGTTTCATCAATTATATTATAAGCTTCTTCTTTACTCATATATTTAAATAAATCACTTTTTCCTAATTTAGGAATAAAGTTTAACTTTCCATCAGAAAATGTTCCTGCACCACCATACCCTGACATTATACTACAAGTTTTACAATTAACACATGGAATATGGTTTTTATTCATCGGACAAACTCTATTTTTAGCAAAACTTCCTTCATCTAATAATAAAACTTTTAGTTTTGTTTTAGTAACAAGTTCATAAGCACTAAAAAGTCCTGCAGGCCCTGCTCCCACGATTACAACATCATACATATAAATCACACTCCTAATTTAATTTTATCATAAAATAAAAAAGAAAAATAGGCTATTAACCTATTTCAATTTTCTTTTTAGTGTCTATGATTTCTTTTTTAGGAACAACAACTTTTAGAATACCATTATTAAACTCTGCTTTAATTTCATCTTCATTTATATCTCCAAGATAAAATTGTCTTTTATAACTTCCAAAGTTTCTTTCTCTTCTTATATAGTTCTTTCCTTCATCATTTACATCTTCTTCTTTTGAAGCAGCTATTGTAAGATATTTATTATCAAAATCAATATCTATATCCTTTTTATCATATCCTGGTAAGTCCATTTCAATACAATAATTACCTTCTTTTTCGTAAATATCACATTTCATATTTACAGGTTTAATACTTCCTTCATCAAAATCATTAAATAAATCATCTAAAAAGAATCTTCTTGGTACTATATTCATAATTCATTCCTCCTAACAATTATAATTATACCACTGTTTTAGCATTTGTCAAGTGTAAGTGCTAAAATATACTAATTTTTTTATCATATAATTTTAGTATGAACAATAATATCGAAAAATATGAATTACAATTATTATATATAAGTCAAGTTGCTTCGATAATATTTATTATTATCTCTTTAATAGCAATTTTTTTAACACATCATGATATAAAAGTATTAAAACATGAAAAAACACTAATAACAGATGAAGAATCATATAATATAAGTTACTTTAATAGAATTTTAATCATAATTATATTACTTATCTTCCTATATATTAGTGATGAAAATAGAAAAATAGCCAAAATTAAGGGTAAAGACATAAGGCCATTTAATCTTCAAGAAATAGCATCAATTCTTACTTTAATAGCTAGTTTAATAATTTTCTATTCTTTAAAACTAAGTAAAAAATCCCCTCTAGCTCAAGAACTAAATCCTATTATTTAATTCCAATTTTTATTTAATTCAAATTCCTTAGCATAAGAATAATCTATTGGATCCCCATTTTTTGTATTTTTCCATCCTGTAAAATAGTGAGACCACTTTGTTAGACTACTTGAACTTTTATTATTTAATAAAAAAGATTAAAGTTTTAATGGATTAAAATCTATTTCAACCTTAATATCTTTTTTATTAAAATAATGATGTTCGATGTTAGTTAAATATTCTAAAATATTATTAACATCTTTATATTTAATTATTATTTGAAAACGATAATTATTATTAAGTTTAAATACATTACATACACTTGGTCCTAAAATTATTTCATTTTTAATATTTTGTTTTAAATAATTTACTACATCATAACTACTTTTACTAGCTAAATTATAATCTTTAGAAATTATTTTTATCGAACAGATATAATAATATGGTGGATATTTTAAAATCTTTCTTATTTTCATTTCTTCGTTATAAAATCCTAAATAATCATGATTTTTAGTATAAGCAATTGCATAATGTTCTGGATTAAATGTTTGAATTAAAACTTTTCCTTCTTTATTTCCTCTTCCACTTCTACCAAGAACTTGATTTAATAAACTAAATGTTGTTTCACTACTTCTAAAATCAGGAAAATTTAGTCCTATATCAGCATTTAAAACTCCTACCAAAGTTACATTAGGAAAATCAAGTCCTTTTGCTATCATTTGTGTTCCTACTAAAATATTATATTTTTCTTCTAAAAAGGAATTAATTATTTTAGCATGAGCATTTTTAGTGGTTGTAGTATCAACATCCATTCGTATTATTTTTGCATCCTTTATCAAGCTTTTTAGCTCTTCTTCTACTTTTTCTGTTCCTATTCCGTAATCTTTAAATTCTTCCTGGCACTTTGGACATAATTTTTTTCTTTTAGTAGCATAACCACAATAATGACATCTTAACATATTTGATGATTTATGATAAGTTAAACTAATATCACAATTAGGACACTTCTCTACATATCCACATGAAGAACATGTTAAAAATGATGAATAACCTCTTCTATTTAGAAAAAGAATTACTTGTTCTTTTCTTTCTAAAGTTTCTTTAATCTGATCTATTAAAGTATTAGAAAAATAACCACTTGCTTTTTTAAATTCTTTATTCATATCAATAATTTCTACTTTTGGCATAGTGTTATTATTATACCTATTTTTTAATTCCAAAAGTTTATAAACATTTTTTTTTGCTCTAGCAAAAGATTCAAGTGATGGTGTTGCACTTCCTAAAATAAGAGGACAATTATGATATTTACATCTTTCTTTAGCAATATCTATAGCATTATATCTAGGGTTGTTTTCTTGTTTATATGTTTGAGAATGTTCTTCATCTATTATTATTACCCCAATATTTTTAAGAGGTGCAAATATCGCACTTCTTGCTCCGATTACAATATTTACTTTACCTTCATTTATTTTACGCCATTCATCATACTTTTCTCCATCTGAAAGACCACTGTGTAAAACAGCAATATTTGAAAAATATGATGTAAATCTTTTTATTATTTGTGGTGTTAAACTAATTTCTGGAACAAGCAAAATTGCTGTTTTGTTATTTTTTATAACATCTTCGATTACTTTCATATAAACATTAGTTTTTCCACTTCCCGTTACACCATATAATAAAAACGTTTCATTAGTATTAATAGAATTAAAAATTTCTTTATAAACTTTTTGTTGTTCTTCATTTAAATTAAATTTTATTTTTTCTTCATTAATTAAATTATATCTATAATTTTCTTCTTTTTCTTCAAGTAATATATTCTTTTTTAATAAAGTATTAACACTTGAAACTGATATTTTATTTAAAACTTCTTTTTTTACTTTTTTATTTTCTTTTAATAATTCAAGTATTTTTTCTTGAGATGCATTAAATTTTATATCATTATTATACATACCATAATTAATACATATATAAGTATCATATTTAGGTGTCATATTAACTTTCTTTTTAGCTTTTAAAGCTTTAGGTAACATAGCTTGATATGAGGTCATTAAACTACATAATGTAGTTTTACTTATATATTTACCTAATGTTAATAGTTCTTCATTTAATATTGGATAAGTATCTACAATTGATATAATTTCTTTTAATTTATTTTCTAAAGAAACATCCTTATTTTCATATATTTTTAAAACAAATCCCTCGAGTGTTTGCTTGCCAAAAGGAACAACTACCCTCATTCCTACTTTTAAAAGGGAAAGTTGTTCCTTATTAATTTTATATGTAAAAGTCTTATCTATAAAAACATGTTCTAATTCAACTAAACATTCACAAACCATATTATCCCCATAAATTTTTATTATATTTTTTTGTTGTTACCATTTCATTTATTGCATTAACAACTTCTTCTTTATCTTCTTTATATGTAACTCCATACCATTTTGCATCAGTTTTTAAAACTTCCATCTTTATTAATTCTTTTTTAATCATATCAAATATGACATCTGGTATTAAGTATTCACTTGTTAAATTAGATATATTCTCATCTAAAAATTTAGGAAAATCTTTTTCTAAATAATCAAATATACTATCTGTAAAGCCAAACATATTCATTGATACTACTTCATCATCAGGAACAATGAAAGAAGAACTACCATCAAGTGGAGAACACATTATTTCATTATTTACTTTTTCCACTTTACTTTCAGTTATTTTAGTTAAATAATTGTTTTCTTCTTCACAAATACCTCTTTTTACACTTCCATTTGCTGTTAAGGTATTAGATACTTTGTACCCAACCATAGCAAAATGATTATCATTTGCTTTATTGTTTAGAAAATCTGCCAAAACTTTGTATGATTCTTGACCATAAAAATCATCTGAATTAATAACAGCAAAACATCCTTTAACTGTATCCTTACAACAAAGAATTGCATGAGCAGTACCCCATGGTTTTACTCTGCCTTCTGGAACAGTATATCCATCACTTAAACAATCTAATTCTTGGAAAACATAGGATACATCTATTTTATCTTCAACTCTTTTTCCTATTGTTTCTTTAAATATTTCATAGTTTTCTTTTTTAATTATGAAAACAACTTTATTAAATCCTGCCTTTTTAGCATCATATATTGAATAATCAATAATAAATTCATCATTTGGACCAACTGGTTCAATTTGTTTTAATCCTCCAAATCTACTTCCCATTCCAGCAGCCATTATTACAAGTGTTAAATCTTTCATTTTTAATTCCTCCATATTTATATTATAAAATATTAAATAAAATTAATCTACCTTTTTAATACTTTTATGATTTTTCAAAAACTGTTTTATACCAATTTCTTTAGAAAATGCAATAGATAAAAGATCTTTATTTATTCCTACGACTACACCTAAACCAAACTTATCATGCATTACTTTATCTCCATAAGAATACATCATATCTTCAGTATAAATATTTTTTTCTTTTTTAACTATTTTTTTATCATCAACATTTTCAATATTTATTAAATCTTCATTTATTTCATTAATAAATCTACTTGGAATATTAATTTCTTCTCTACCAAATATCATTCTTCTTTTAGCGTTTGTTAAATAAAGTTTTTTCTTTGCTCTTGTTATTGCAACATACATAAGTCTTCTTTCTTCTTCTAAGTCTTCTTTTTCAAAACTAGAATTTCTATGTGGAAAAAGGCCCTCTTCTAATCCTACGATAAACACATATGGATATTCTAGTCCCTTGACACTATGAACGGTCATTAAAGTTACCCTATTTGGATCATCTTTATATTCTTCACTATCACTAACAAGCGCTATTTCAAGTAAAAAATCTTCAAGAGAAATAATACCTTCTTTTTCTTCAAATGTTTTTGTAATTGACTTAAATTCTTCTAAGTTTTCAAGTCTAATATCAGCTTCAAGTGTTTTTTCATCTTGTAAAGCCTTTTTCATTCCTGTTTTATCAAGAACTAAATCAATAAGTTCTGTTAATGTTACCTCGCTTGCTTTTTGTTGTAATTCTAATATAACATTTTTAAATTCTAACTCTTTACCTTCCGTTATCGAAGAAAAAATACTTGTATTATATGTTGATGATATGTTTTCTAATTTAGCAATGCTTTTTAATCCTATTCCTCTTTTAGGAGTATTAATAACTCTTAATAAACTAATATCATCATCAGGATTATGAATAAGTCTTAAATACGCAATTAAATCTTTTATTTCTTTTCTTGAATAAAAATAAAAGCTTCCTACAATGCGATATGGTATGTTTTCTTTTAATAAATTTTCTTCAAAAACACGAGATTGTGCATTAGTTCTATAAAGAATTGCTATATCAGCATAACTAACACCATTTTTTACTAATTCTTTTATTTTTCTTATTAAATAAAACGCTTCATCCACTTCATCATAACCTCTATAATAATTTATTTTTTCTCCTGTTTCATTTTCAGTCCATAAATTTTTATCCTTTTTATGAACATTATTTTTAATAACATCATTTGCAGCATTAAGTATTGTTTTAGTAGAACGATAATTTTGTTCAAGTTTTATAACTTTACAAGATTTATAATCTTTTTCAAAGTTTAAAATATTTCGATAATCAGCATTTCTAAAACTATATATACTTTGAGAATCATCACCAACAACACAAATATTTTTATTTTTAGCACTTATCATTTTTACAAGTAAATATTGAGCTTTATTTGTATCTTGGTATTCATCAATCAAAATATATTTAAATCTATCTTGATAATGTTCTAAAACATCTTTATTTTCATCAAATAGTTTTATAGGTAAAATAAGCAAATCATCAAAATCAACTGAATTATTCTTTTTTAATAGTTCTTGATATTTTTTATAAACTTTAAAAACAACATCATCTTCTTCATTTCTAACATAAGTTTTATATTCATCTGGTAAAACAAACTCACTTTTACAACTTGATATTTTATTTCTTATCATATAAGGACTAAATGTTTTTGAATCATAACCTAAATCTTTTAATATCTTTTTTATAAGGGTTAAACTATCATCACTATCCATAATTGAAAAATTTGATGTAAATCCTAATTTTTCATAATTTTCTCTTAAAATCCTTACCCCAAAAGAATGAAATGTTGACGCGATAAGGTTTGTCTTACCTATTAATTTTTCTATTCTTTCTTTCATTTCTTTTGCCGCTTTATTAGTAAATGTAATCGCCAAAATATTATAAGGGCTAACATTACATTCTTTAATTAAATATGCTATACGGGTAGTTAAAACACGGGTTTTTCCACTTCCAGCACCTGCTAAAATTAAAAGAGGCCCATCTTTATATGTTACTGCTTCTTTTTGACATTTATTTAAATTTTCTAAAATCTCATTCATTTTTATACCTCTTACTTTCATTCATATTAATCATATCAATTATAAAAATATTAGTCAATAAATTTGAGTACATTTGTTTTGTTTTTTTAAAAATAAAAAAGAGTTTATGTAAAAACAAGTTACACAAACTCCATCTATATAAAACACTTTAGAAACTTTTTAAGTTTTAAAGTATCTAAGTGTCTTTAATATATATTATTATATTTAATTACAGATGTTACAATTTTATTATATGTTTTCTTGTAAATAATATTCATTTATTATACTAATTCATATTCTCTTATAGTAATTCTTTCATCAGAACAATACTTTATTACAAAATTATTATTTCTCATACTTGTTAGTATAATATTCGAACATATCTTTTAACACTTCTTCACCATACTTTTTGATTCTTTTTAAAGAGTACTTTAAATTTCTGAAATCGTCATCTGTCATTATTTCATTAAAAAACCTAATTGCCAAATATGAAAGTTCCCCAAATAAATGGTTATTTTGTAATTCTTCTTTGCTTAATTCATTTAGTTTTGGAAGATCTTGTGCCTCTTTCTTTACTTTAAGAAAAAAATTTCTGAATTCTATTTTAGACTTTAAATACTCCCTATCATTAGATTTAAATTGTTTCATTCCTTCATCAAACCATGGAACTGTTTCATATTCTAAGTCGTCGTTCCACTCTTCATCATAATCATAATTTAAATCTTGTTCTAATATCTTATCGTAATCATCAGCTAATTCTTCATTAAAACTTCGACAGTAATTTGACAGTTTGTGAAAGACTTTTATTTTCTTGTCATCTTCTATGAATTCAATACTTAATATAGTATCAAAAATAAGGCTTATTGTCCTTTCATTTGTTATATGACATTCTATTATCTTATCTATACTATCTGAAAGTTCGTCTAGGTCTCTTTCAGATGTTTCTCTTATTGTAATTAGAATATTTTCTAATTCTTTAGATTTATTATTCATACTTTATTTCTCCTCGTTAATTTTATATATTTATTTTAGTATCTCTAGACATTTTCTTACTTTCCATACTTATTATATCCATCACTCTAGAACATCTGTTTTTAATTTTTTGTTATCTTTTTCTAACTTTTTTAAACTCCTATTTGGTGTTGGTAAATTTTCTGGCATTGTTCCTCCTAATCTTTTGATACTTTCTCTTACTTCCCTACCTACTTCATAATGAACGGAATTTGCAGTATATTCATTATCTACTTTATCTCTTTTTAATTTAGCATCTGCCGTTTCACCATTATATAGTCCTTTATATCCAGCGTTATGAAATCTAGCTAAATCTTTTACATGAGCTTTAACTGCAGTTTTATTTAAATTATAGTTTCCTTTTCGTACTTGATTTCTCCTATATAATCTTTTCTCATCTTCAGTAAGTTCATTATATTCTTTTTCACTTAATTCTTGTTTTCTTGTTTGAATTGCAAAGTAAGTTTGAGCAAGTGCTATTACTTCTTTTCTTGAATCACCATTTTGTGCAATTAGATAGCATGCATATCTTGTTAGTCTATAATCTTTAGTTATTCTTTTGGTATTTGAACCTATATCAACCATTTTGCCGACGTTGGCAAAATGGTCATCAACCTTAATGTTTGAGTTCTTACATGAAAATTTTGCTTTATTAATGACATTTTCAAATCTTCTCCATTGTGTATATTCTAATATATTTTGTAATTCTCTTGCCAACCAATATTCATTACCAAACTCATCTATATGTTTAATATCTTCAAATAATTTTGTTGTATATTCTTTTATATCATTCATTTTATCATCTACCTTTCTTATGGACTACATGTCTTTATTTTTAATTTATTATTTTTTATCTTAAACAAAATGCTACCATCCTCATCTGTTCTATAAATTTTTGAATCACTCAAATTATTTAATACTTCTTTATTTGGATGACCATATTTATTATTTTTGCCAACACTAATAACTCCATATTTAGGATTAATCTCATCAATAAATTTTTTACTACTGCTTGTTTTACTTCCATGATGTCCTACTTTTAATACATCTATATTTGACATATTATATTTTTCTAATATATCTTTTTCTTTATCTACTCCTGCATCTCCCATAAACATAAATTTATAACCATTAATTTTTGTATAAATTACATTACTATTATCATTTTCATTATCATATTCTTTTGTTTGCAAAAAATATAGTTTGTTATTATCAATATTTAATTCATTTATACAAGAATAATATTTTATTTTTCTTGTATCTAATACTTTAATTAGCTCTTTTTCTAAATCGTTAAACTTACCACAGTTAAAGATTACTTTTTCTACCTTAAAATTATTAACTAAATTAATCGCATCCCCCATATGATCGTAATCTCCATGGGTTAAAATTAAATTATCTATTTTTTTAATACCTTTTGATTTTAAATAAGGTATTGTTCTGTTATTTGTTATATTATAATCATATTTGTCATTATTTAACTGTAAAATACCTCCAGTGTCAATTAAAGTTACTTTTTTATTTACGACAATAAGTGTCGAATCACCTTGGTTAACATCCATAAACATAACATAGTCATTATTAATAAATTTTATATTAGAATGTATGATTATAACTATTAAAAGGAAAAACACTACACTTTTTTTACCTTTTTTTAAATAAAATAAACAAAATATAATTAATACATAATATAGACAAAATATGACAAAATTAACTTTACAAAATGTTATTTTTAAAGCACTTATTTTACTTAAAAATAATGTCAAATTTTCTAAAATAAATATAAGTATATGTAAAATATTGTCTAAAAATGGAAATATAAAACTTATTAATGTTAAAGGAAGAATTAGCATCGTTATAAAAGGGACAAAGAATAAATTGTAAATGATAGATAAAAAATTAACTTCATAAAAGTTATTAATAACTATAGGAAAAGATACAATAAATGATATAAAGGATATACATAAAGCTTTTTCTATTTTAGCTTTATTTTTATTTATATAATTTTCCATAAGAATTAGGCTTAAACTAATAGAAAAAGATAATTGTAAACCCAAATTATAAATATATAAAGGATTTATAAATAAAATTATTGCTAATGTTAAATAAAGTAGATTTTGAGGTTTTATAAAGAAATAAAACCTCTTATTAATTGTTAGTAAAATTGTAAAAATGCAACTCCTAAGTACAGACATAGGATAGGAGGTTAAAAACATATAAAATAATAAAAATAAAATTATTATAATACATCTTTTTTCTTCATATATTTTTAATCTTTTTAATATATTGTTTAAAATAAGTACAAAAATAGATACATGTGTGCCACTTATTGCAAATAAATGACTTATTCCTATGTTTCTAAAAGATGTTGTAACATCATCATTTATATAATCATCTTTGCCAAATATTAATCCATTTATATATGGATAACTTTTTTCTAGTTTAAAACTATTTTTTATAAGATTGTTTTTTATCTTATAAAAAATATTCTTATTATCTTTTACTTTTTCGATATAATTTATTTTTAAAACATGAAAAATTTTATTATTATATAAATACTCTCTATAATTAAATGTATTTTCTACAGTATTATTATTTATTTCTAATTTTTCTGTTTTTATATAAACTATATCACCGTAACTATAATTATTTAAAAATTCTTCCTTTTGTTCTTTTTCTAAATATAAATATCCAATTAATTTTTCTTTATTTTTTAAAGTTAGTTTTATTCCATAATCTTTAATTGTAATATCTATTATTTTAGCATTTATACTACTTATTTCATCATAATTACTTTTATATACAATAAAAAAATTAGTAATCAAAAAATATAATAAAGCAATAAGAAGAATTATGTAATAAGGAAAATTACAAAGTAAGATAGTCCTTAATTTTATCATAAATACTATTACCAATACCTGATATATCTTTTAACTCTTCTAAGAATTTAAACAAACCATTTTCTTTTCTATATTTTATTATACTTTCTGCTTTACTTTCACCAATACCTTTTATAGTCATTAATTCCTCTTTTGTTGCTTTGTTAAGTGAAATTTTACCATCTTTTTTTGTTTCTTCATTTGTAGTTTTTTCAATGCATGAAGAATTAGTATTATTATAATTACTTGAATTATTATTACAATTAGAAGATATACTTTCTTCAAGCTCTTTTGTTTTAGAAAAATCTTTTATTTCATTTTTACTATAAATTATTATAACCATTTCATCAGTCACTTTTTTACTTAAATTATTAGCAATAGTTGAAGCATTAGAAGTTAAACCTCCTGCTTTTTCAATGACATCAATTACTCTATCTTCTTTATTCATTTTATAAGTTCCTGGTTTTTTTATTTCTCCTTTAATGTCAACATATACGTATGTTATTTTCTCTTCTTCTTTTATTTCTTCTTTATTAACTTCTAAATTACCTATTTTATCATTAATGTTATTTATATTATCATTTATAAAATAATACATATAAACATTTAGAAAAAAAGATAAAATTAGTATTGTTAAACAAGAAACTATAGTTATTTTATTTTCTTCAAATATTTCTTTTATTTTTTCCATATAATTTACCCTCCATATATAATTATACGGGTCAAAATTAAAATGACCTAAATTTTAGGTCATTTTTTTTGTATTTTTTTGTTTTCTTCATAGTTTATTCTTTGAATAACAGTTAATATTACAATTATCGAAGCCGCAAAACTTCCTCCGTAACTCATAAACGGAAGTGGCACACCTGTTAAAGGAATAATTCCAGTTACTCCAAATAAATTAATAACAATATGCGATAATATATAGGTAACCGTACCATAACATATAAGTCTATTAGCATTATTAGTTGTTTTTTTTGCAATACTTAATATTCTACAAATAAGTAAAAAATATAAAAATAAAACAAATACTGCTCCGACAATTCCCGTTTCTTCAACTATTATAGGAAATATAAAATCCGTATGAGCTTCTGGAAGATATAAATATTTTTGAGTGCTATTCCCAAATCCTTTTCCTAATAATCCTCCATTATTAATAGCTATATAACCATTACATATTTGATTACCTGTTGTTAAATATCTTTCACATGGTGATTTTATATTAAATCTATCTAATTTATCACTATCAATAAAACCTGGTACATTTAAAGTTATAATTGTTAACACAATAATCATAAAAGCTGCTGCAGTGCCTCCAATTAAACCTATTTTCTTTTTAATTATTTTATCAACAGGAGATGTAAAAAACATAACTGCACATATTATGAAAAATATTATCGCGGTACCATAATCCTTTTCTAAAACTACCATAAAAAAGATTAAAGCAGCTACAATTAGAACCACTAAAGAGTTTTTTACTTGATCTTTTAATTCTTTATCTTTAGAAAAACCTAGCATTGTTCCTATCCATATAATAATAATGGGTTTAGCAAATTCACTAGGTTGAATAGTACCAATAACAGGAAGTTCAATCCACCCTTTTGCACCATTTATAGCAACAGAATAAATAAGTGTAGCAAAAATAATACAAGTTATAGCAACAAGTGCTATCCACGAGTATCCCTTATAATTCTTGGTTTTTATTCGCATTCCAATAATTGCACATATTAAAAACGCAATTAATATTATGACTAATTGTCTAGTAAAATAATAACTAGGACTTACATCTTGAAAATAAGCTGTTACACTTGAAGCAGAAAATATCATAATAAGCCCAAAACCAAATAAAACTACTGTTGTTAAAAAAAGTTTTTTATCAATATTTCTTAATTTACTTTTCATACTCTATCCTCATTAATATAATAACACAAATTTATCTTTTATTAAACTTAAAAATAAACATTTTTTAAACTATGTAAACAATTATTTAATAAAACTTAGTTATTTATAATGGCAAAAACTTTACTAGTTTAATAAACTATATTAGATAAATCAAAAGGAGGATGTTTATGTATTATTACGGAAATTCTTATGGATACGGTAACTATGGTGGAACATCATGCTGTGGAAATACTATGCCAACATGCGGTGGTAACACAGGATATGCTGGAAGCGGATATGCAATTGTTCTAGTATTATTTATCTTATTAATAATTATTCTTGGCGCTAGAAATTGGAACTAATATATAATTATTGTTAGGAAATAGAGAAAACTATTTCCTTTTTTCTTGTTTTGTGGTAAAATATAACTGATTTTTACAAAAAGGGTGAAGTATATGAAAAAAAGCACTAAAAATATTAAAAAGTTAGATATATTAGATGAAGTAGATAAAAGACTTAGAACTATTAGTGAAGAAGTTAAGTTTCCTTTGAGCGAAGAAGATAAAAACACTATTAACGACATAATTGATTACTTAACAAACAGTCAAATAGAAGAAATAGCAGAAAAATATGATTTAAGACCAGGCATGGGACTTGCTGCCATTCAACTTGGAATTAATAAAAGATACTTTGTTGTTGTCCATGAACAAGAAATAAAAGAAACATTTAAAAACTATGTTATTATTAACCCAAAAATAGTTAGTAACTCCGAAGAGATGATTTACGTTGAAGAAGGAGAAGGATGTTTAAGTATTAATCGTGAATGCGAAGGAATTGTACCAAGATATGCAAGAGTAACAGTTGAAGGGTATGATGTTGATGGTAATAAAATAAGAGTTAGAGGGCGTGAAGAACTTGCAATTGCTTTTCAACATGAAATTGATCATTTAAATGGAATTTTATTTATTGATAGAATTGATAAAAGTAATCCTTATAAAGATGCTGATAAGTATAGACCTATTTAAGGTCTTTTTTATATAAAAAGAAGTTAATCTAAACTTCTTAATCTTCTTAAATAAGTTTCTTTTAACTTCTTATTTTCTTCTTTTTCTATTCCATTTAAATAGTTTTCATCTTTAGAACAAATATCATCAAAGCAGTTTAAATCATAAAGTCTATTTTCTGGATTTAAATATATTTCTTTTTTATCTTCGTAAACAATGTTATCACTAATTAAGCATTGTAAAGATTTATTTACAATAGTAAAACATTCATTATTTCTTTCAAATATTACTTTAAATTTGTCATCATGCAATATAGGCAATGCTTTTAATTTTTCTTTATAACTTAAAAGTATATTTTCTGCTTCTTTATAATTTCCTTGTTCAAGAAAGTGTTTTACAAATACTTGCTTTCTTGTTATTTCCATAAATAAAGCATCATCATATGTAATTGTTATTTCTTTTTTATTCATAAGTCCATCTTCATTAAAGAAACAATCACAAATAGTAGTCGGAGATGAAACTTCAACTCTATTATTCTCGTTATAACAATATTCATAAGCTTTTGCACATTCGTAACATGCAATACTTTCGCCTTTTAAATAATACTTTTTATTTAAACAATAAATATTTATAGTCTTATTAGAAGGATTTATTTCAATCATAAATGAATCATGTTGTTTAGGATCTATATCTAAAATAATTCTTAAAGAATTACCTTCTTTCATATAACCAATTCCAGGAAGGGTTAAAGAAGAATTAATTACCTCCTCTTTCAAATTATTTTCTTTAGCGAAATTATAAAAGTTCATTAATGAATCTTTAATTGCATATTCATAAATAAATTCAAATGCTCCTTCATTAAACTTTCCAAAACTTGTAAAAATAAACCTCATAAGATCTTTTAAAACATTATCTGTTTTATTATAAGCTTGTTTATTAATCATATTTATTGCATTTATTATTTCATCATATTTTTCCATTACAGCACCTCTAATAATTGGTTATTATAATAACATATATCATTTATTTAATCAATAAAAAAGAAGGAATTTCCTTCTAATCTACTAATTTTACACTAACAAGTTTACTAACACCTGACTCTTGCATTGTTATACCATATAGGGTATTAGCATATTCCATGGTTTTCTTTTTGTGGGTAATAATTATTAGTTGTGTTTTACCAATATACTTACTAAAGTATGCTCCTACTCTATCAACATTTGCTTCGTCAAGGGCTGCTTCTACTTCATCAAATAAACAGAATGGTATTTTTTTAATATTTAAAACAGCAAATAGTAGACTTATTGCAGTAAGAGTCTTTTCCCCACCTGATAATAAGCTTATAGAAGTTATCTTTTTCCCTGGAGGTGAAACCTCAATATTAACCCCTGTTTCTAAAATATTAGATTCATCTGTTAACTTTAACTTAGCATATCCTCCACCGAATAACTCTTTAAAGACATTATTAAATTCTATTTCAATTTCTTTAAATGTTTTAATAAACTCTTTTTCCATAACATTATCTAATTCATTTATAATCTTAAGAAGTGTTGTTATAGCTTCTTCTAAATCATTATTTTGTTTTGTTAAAAAGTCATATCTTTTGCTTACTCTTTCATATTCTTTAATAGCGCCAAGGTTAACTATACCAATTTCTTTTAATTCTTTTTTATAAATATTAACATTTTTTCTTGCTACATCTATATCTTCTTCTAGAACATAATTAGCCTTAGCTTTTTCAAATGTCATTTGGTATGTTTCACTTAAAATAGTAAGTAGGTTGTCCATTTTAACACTCATTTTAGAACTATCTATTTCTAATGTCTTTTTCTTTTCTTCTAAATTTCTTATATTAGAGTTATTTAGTCTATATTTAGCTTGATATTCTTCTATTAAAGAAGATACTTTTTCTTTATCATCAGTTAAAAGAAGGAGTTTTTTATTAACAAGTTCTTTTTCTTTTAATACTTCATAATATTTTTCAAGAATTTTTTCTTCTTCACTTTTTATTGAATTATCTTCTAAATCTTCCAAATTATTAAGTTCTAAAGTAACCCTATCAAGAGTGTCTTTAAGATTGTTATAATTTTCATGTTTAGCATTATACTCTTCAGTTAGCAATACTTTTTCTTTGCCTATTTCATATAAAGTAGTTTCTTTTTCTTTAATGTCCTTTAAAATAATTTCTTGTTTTTCTTTTAAAGATAAAATTTCTTTTTCTCCTAGTTCTTTTTTTGTTAATAAATTTTCTAGTTCATATTTTTCACTTATAATACTTTTTTTCTTAATTGTACCTCCTGTTATAGAACCACCAACATTAATTATTTCTCCATCAAGAGTTACTATTTTATATTTATTATTTATTACTTTACTAATTATATTAGCATTATCAATATTATTAATCACTAAAACATTACCTAGTTGATTAAAAACAATATTTTTATACATCTCATCGTATGAAACAAGATTTGCTAAGACATTTATAAATCCTTCCTTAGTTTTTAATTCATTTAATGTTTCATTATCAATAAATCTTGGTTTAATAACATCAAGTGGAAAAAATGTTACTCTTCCTAAATTGTTTTCTTTTAAATAATTAATACAAGCTTTAGCAATATTTGGGTTATCAACAACAACATAGTCTTTAGCGCCACCTAAAGCTACTTCTAATGATAAAGCATATTTTTCTTCAACATCAATTAATTTAGATATTGTATTATGAATGCCTTTAAGTTTAGGGTTGTTAAGAAGTCTTTTAACACTCATAGGAAAACTACTATTTTCTATATAGTCATTTAAATATTTTATTTTGTATTCTGTTTGTGATATTGAATTTTCCAAAGATGAAATTTTATTTTTTATTTCTTCTTTTGTATTATTTAATGAAACATATTCATTATTTTTATTACTACTTTCTTTTATATTATCTTTTATTTTATTATCTAAAATAGTTAAGTCTGTTTTTATAGATAATAACTTGTTATTCAAAGAAAGTTTTTGTTCTTTTAAATTTGTAATGTTTTCATGAACCTTTACATCTTCAGCATCATATTTACTTCTTTCTTTAATAATATTTTTTTCACCATTTAGTTTTTCTTCTTCTTTTGTTAATAGAAGAAGATTTTGTTGTAGTGATGTAAGATTTTCATTTATCTTTTCTAGTTCTTGTTTTTTATTTTCAAGTTCAATATCATCATTTGTTATACTTGTTGTTTTTTCTATTATTTCGTTTGTTAAATCTTCAATCTGTTTTGTTTGTTCATGATATAAAACATTTAATTTTTCCAAATCGTTAGCAATTAACGCTATTTCTATTTGTTCTAAATTTTCTTTTATTTTTAAATATTTATTTGCTTTTTCACTTTGAATTTTTAGTGGTTCAATTTGTTCTTCTAACTCTTTTATTATATCCTTGACACGAGTTAAATTTTCATTTGTTTTATCAAGTTTTTTTAAAGCTTCTTCTTTTCTTCTTTTATATTTTAATACTCCAGCAGCTTCTTCAAAAATAGTTCTTCTTTCAAGTGGAGAATCACTTATAATTTTACTTACTTCTCCTTGTGAAATTATATTAAAAGCATATTTTCCCATACCACTGTCAAGAAATAAGTCATAAATATCTTTTAAACGACATTTTTCGTTATTAAGGTAATATTCATTTTCACCACTTCTAAAAACTTTTCTTGTAACAGATATTTCAGTATATGGAACCTTTAAATAAGAATCACTATTGTCAAAAATAAGACTAACGCTTGCAAGGTTAAGTGGACTTCTTGATTTACTACCAGCAAAAATAACATCACTCATATTATTAGTACCACGAAGAGATTTTACCGATTGCTCACCAAGTACCCATTTAACCGCATCAATTATATTACTTTTTCCACTTCCATTTGGTCCAACGATACATGTAATTTTATCATCTAAAGTAATATTTGTTTTATCCGCAAATGATTTAAAACCCGATATTTTAATTTCCTTTAAATACATAATTATCAAGTCTCCTTTTATGTTTATATATAAATTATAACAAATTTATGAAAAGAAAAAAAGAATTTGTTAAAAATTCCTTGAAGATAATTAAATTTTACTTTATAATTAAGTACAAGTATTAGAACAAAGTAAGAAAGAGGATTATAAAATGAAGAAGAAAAAAGGTTTATTAATAGTAATATCAGGACCAAGTGGTATAGGTAAAAGTACAATTAGAGAAAGACTTGTCAAGGAAAACGATGATTTCTGGTATTCAATTTCTATGACTACAAGAAGACCAAGAAAAATAGAAAAAACTAATATGTATGAACAAGATGGTGTTGATTATTATTTTGTTGATGAAGATGATTTTGTTAAAAATATAAAGGAAGCTAATTTCTTAGAGTATGCTGAAGTTTATAAAGGGCTTTACTACGGAACTTTAAAAGATATTGTATTTAAAAAACTAGATGAAGGTATAAATGTTATATTAGAGATAGATGTTAATGGTGCTAAACAAGTAAGAAAAAATTATAAAAATGCCTTATTAATATTCTTAAGACCTCGTTCTTTAGAAGAGCTTGAATATAGACTAAGAAATAGAAGAACTGATAGCGATGAGGCAATTAAAGAAAGATTAAATAAAGCTATTTATGAAATAAGTAACAGTGGTATTTATGACTATGTTATTGAAAGTGGAACTAAAGAAGAAGATTATGAGAGAGTTAAAAATATTATTGAATATGAAAAAAGACAAAACGTATAAATTTGAAATAAAGTTTTATCTTTTTTATGCAAAAATAAGAGCGTTTGCTCTCTTCAGGGGGCGATGGGGATTTCTTAGAAAATTTATCATTTTGTCAAATCTTTTACAAGGCATTTTTAGTATATAAAATGCAAGGCTTTATCTTATATTATTTATATAATCAGACCACAAACGAGACCTAAGTTTATCATTGCAATTTTATTGTAATTTGTTATATTTGACATTTAGATACGATAAAAATTAGTCCTAAATACTTGACTAATACCAATAAATAAGTGATTAATACAATACCTTTTGAAAGGAGGTATTTGTGTGATTGCTAAGGAAATATTAGAGATAATATCAAAACCCTGGTGTTCTAATCAAGATATTATGAAGATAGCTAATGTATCTGTTTCAACAGCTAGTAAGATTAAACAATCCATTGAGAAAGAATTTAGAAAGAAAGAACCTAACAAATTTATGCCCGCCTATTGTATACCTACAAAAGAAGTTATTAAATACTTTGATCTAGATATAGAATTTCTTAAATCAATAGCATACTTTGATAAGGAGATTAATGATGGATTACCTAAATAGATGTCTTCTACTCGGAAGATTTAGATCCGTAACTATTATTGATGATAATGTTTCTTGTTTAGTTATTGTTATAAATGATGAAGATGGAGATTTAACTATTCCAATTATTACTAGCACGGATGTTGCAAAGAAAATAACTAATAGTTGTGAAGAAGATTCTTTAATTGGTATCAAAGGAAAGATAGATGCTGATGAGTACGGTTTGATAATTAGAGCAGAAAGAATATCATTTTTAGGGCATAAATAAAGAGCCGATTAATTTCGACTCTTTTTAAATTCTACCAGGATACAATATTTTTAATACCTCATCTATTGTTTTTTTATTACTTATTAATTCTTCTTCTAACAGATCCAACTCTTCTAATGACTGACTAATAAAAATAATATTATCATCACAGTCTTTTATGTTTAGAAATTGATGAAAACCTTTATTTAATTCATCCAATATATGATTAACAAGTGTTTTCTGATATTTCCTTTTTCTGATTTCTCTATATAAAATATATTGATCAGTACACTTTTCAGCACTATTTACTGACAAATAATCCTTAGTTATCTTGTCAGATTTATCTTTTATTAAATTCATAATAAACAAACTATCTCTTGAATAATTGCTATCAATATAACCATCACTTTTTGGATAATTCATTTTTTTTAATTGTCTAAGAATCCTTTTCCTTTTAAAACTATTCATAATTTTGTTAGGAAATTTAATTGTTACTACGCCAATCACTTTTTCTTGTTTGTGATAATTTAATGAAATAATAGCTTTATTATTTTTTTCATAGAAATATATTTTTTGTTTTCCATTTATTAATAAGTTATATGCAATATGTGTAATTGTATTATCAATATTATGATAATCAATTTTAGTTTTAAGCATGCTATCTTTCTTGTTAAAATCTATATATTTTCTATAATCCATATTTAAAGATAATAGTATGTTTTCTGCAAAATCTCTGATAAATAAGGTATATGATAAACTATTTTCCATTCTTAGCACCAACCTTTTTTATTTCTAATCTACAATCATATTTATCTTCATCTTTTAATAATGGATTAACATAGTATATTATAAATATCTCATAAAATTTATAATAAAAGTCAATATAATCTTCAAAAGCGAGATGAGTAAATTCTTTTATTAACGGATCATTACTATCTATTTCCTTATGAAAATAAATAGAATCACTACATTCTTTAATTTTAATTAAATCATTTTGATGTAAACATCTTGAATACCTTTGTTTTATGTTTAGTATCATTTCATTCATATCAAAACTGTGGTTATCAACAGAAGCATATAAAGCCATTTTTTTAAGTATTTCGTAACTATTATCAAATTTTTTCACAATACTATTAAATGTATTTTTTACTTTAGTTTCCCACCTATCATCATTAATTATATGAGAATGATATATAATACATCCGTTTAGATTCATAAATGTAATCATAGGAATTTTATATTTCGAAATCAAATAGTTTTGATTATACGTCTTATCTAAATTATTATAAATAAAAGACTCAGCCATAAAACATATTGAAGGATAGTATTGATATATTCTTTCAAAATTATCATAGTCATTATTTAAAACTGTTTCAAGTATTGCTTCAGAAAAATTATAAAAAATTTCTCCACAAAAATCTATCTTTACACTCTTGTAATCACATTTATCAGAAGATAAAAAGGTCTTTGCATATTCAATTAAATTAGAATAATGTTTTTTATTAATTTTATCCAATAATTCATCAACATTTAATTTATCAAATTTAAAATTATACTGTTCTTTAATAAGTTCTTCATAAATCGAAGATATCTTATCTATCACCATAATAAGCTTATTTTCTATTTCTATAATTCTTGAATACAGTAAACAAGAAGATAGACTATATGACTTTTTAGATAAAATCTCAGCTTGCAAACAAATATTATCATAATTTAATTCTAACGTTTTTAAAATTAAAGATATCATCTTTATAAAATTAAAGCTTAAGCATTCATGAATGTATTTATCGGATGTTATTACTTTTCCCTCAACAGATAATTCATATTTAATCTTTTCAATAAATTTAACAGTATCAGCATTTACGAACAATATATTATTTTTAGAATCTTTTGTTAAAAAAGTTCCTAATTCATTTATGCCTTTTTTTATATAACTATTATAAGTATTACTAATGTATTTTTGAGCATTTAATACAAAACTCACTTTATTTAAACTTATAAAATCAATTATCGCCTCGTAATTATCATCTTCTGCAAGATTACTGTTAATGATAATGTCTTCAATATTTTTATTAAACTTATTCCAATATTCAAAGTCACCACAATTAGCTAGAATCATATCAAGTGATAAATAGTAATTATTAATAATTCTATACAGCTCTTCATTTCTGTTGTTCTTAATTAGGAATTTAATAGATTTTGTAAACAAATCGGTTATATACTCTTCTAAAAAATAGTGGTCTGCAATTTGTTTATTATTCAATGATGTTCCTGTTTGAGTTCTTAAATTAACCTCAAAAAATTCGGCTTCAAACCAATTAACTGGTTCATATTTCAACCTATACCACTTACTATCTAAAGGAATAAGATTTTTAAACTCAGTATATCTAACCATAATAGCAAAAATATAATTTGTAAATTCAGTTATATCTTCGGTATTCTTATCCTTTAATATTTCTTTTTGCAACGATTTCAATGTATCTAATAACAATATTCCCTGATTGCCATAAGAATTAAACACACTATCTGATTTATTATTCTTAATTGCTTTTTGTAAATATTTAAATCTGATATTTATTTCTTGATATATTGTTTTCGTAAGCATATTAATATCTGAAAACAAATAAACTCGTTGAGCTAATTCAAAATAAATAATAATAATTCTAACTGTTAAGAATAATGATAATAGTGCTATAACTGGATTTATTCTTATATTAAATATCCAACAAGCCAACTGGACTATTATTAAACATAGATAATTTATCATTGATTTTAAGTATTTTTTATTTGCATATTCATTTAGAACAGATAATGACACTTTTGAAACAATGTTGATGTACTTAGCAGTAATTATTCCGGATAAATTTGAAAGAAATAATGCTACTAAAAAGCCTCCTACGCCCAAGCAAGCAAGTAAATATTGGTTATAATTATCATATATGAATGTTAATGAATTCAATATTTCAGAAATATATTTTATATTTCTAAAACCATTATTAAATAATATCAAATTACCAACCATATTAATAGCAGTAATAATTATAACAATATAAATCATCTCTTTAATTGCAATTGATAATATAGACCTATCTAATTTAACAAATCTAAATGTATCCTTAATTTTTAAAAACATTTTTTCTGCAAATATAGATAGTTTTTCTATGATTGATAGTTTTTTAAAATGTAATTTAGCTCTTTTAAGATTATATTTATTAAACATCTTTAACCTCCATTTCATCTATTAAGAATTCTTTTTACCATATCCGAATAATTACTTTCTTCAATTTGTTTATCCAATTCTTTTGATATTCTATTAATTGTTTTTGTTATTTTAGTGTTAGACTTTTGAAGTTCCTTAAACTCCCGAATCATTTGTTCTCTTTTTTCATTTAGATATTTTTGATTTTTTTCTCCATAAAAGTATAATTCTATTCTTTTATGTTCTCCAGTAGAATTTGCTGTAAAATATATTACATTTATTAAATCAACATAACTTGAAATAATCATAATATTATCACACATACCATTGTCTAATCCTAATTTTTTGTTAATAAATTCTAAATATATATTCTCAATTATTAATTCTATAAATTTAATCTCATTATTAATATATTTCTTTATTTGTTTATTACCAACTAAATAACTGGTTGCTTCTTTAACATTAGTTACATGTGTAATCTTAGACATATAACCATATAATTCTTTTATATCTTCAGAGGTGTAACTATATAATAATTCATCACACTGATCTGCCACTATTTTGTAAAAATAATTAGCTTTAGTCATTATATCAATATCAACTTGTTCAATAGTTGTAGCGATTATATACATTATTTCCTCAAAAACATTTCTTAATAAGCATACAGCCATAAGAGTTTTTTCTTTGCCTAACAAATCATTAACTTCTTCAAGTTCATCTGATATTTCTTTAAACATGTACTTAGATTTTTTATAATCTGATATCTCTTTAAACTCAATATTTTTAATCAAATCAATATAGATCATATTGCTTATATCCAGTATTCTTATAGTCTTATCAAAAGAAAAATACTTGTTTTTATGTTCTAAATCATATATATAACCTCTTAACTTAGATTTCTTCATTGTTACCTCCATGAAAAAAGAGCATATTCCATCTTAAAAATGAAACACACTCTATTATTTATATATATTATACCACTAAATTAGAATTTGTTGTTAGATATACTGAAGAATTTATCAAAGAATTCTAATAATTTATCTATAACCTTATTTTTCTTTTCTTGTCTATCATTATTAGGAGTAAACATACTCATTGGAGGAAGTATTGTTGATACTTCTGTACCATTTGTTTCTACTCTTCCCTGTTCGAAAGATCTTTGAATAAAATTATATGTTTCTTCTTTATTAAGATTCTCTTCAGCAATTATCTTATCTAATTCTTCTTTCTTTTTACTATTCATAAATGATTCAAAATCTGCATATACATTTGAGTCTTGATCTAATGATTCAATGAATGCCATGATTAAATCTTTCTTATTTCTTAAATCTGGACTTGCCATAATTGCTTTTTGAATACTTACTAATATTTCTTTATCTTTCATATTAGAATCATGATATTTTTTTACCAATCCCAAAATATAATCAATATTTACTTCAATAGATTTAATTAATTCCATTTCAAATACTACATCTTCTGTAACATCTGTTTTTTCTTGTTTAGCTTTATTTCTAAATTCATTATAAAGTTCAATATATATACTATGGTAATCTTGTTTATCTCTTTCATTTAGTAATTCATCATTTTTAAACTCATCAAATGAAGATAAGATATTTGTTACTTTTAATATAGCACCATATAGTTTAATAAACTCTTTTTGTTCTGCTTCACTTTGCATTAATTCTCCAGGTGTATATTTTGAAGTTAATTTTTCTACTAATGTTTTATACCCTACAAATGATCTACCATTTTCTTCTTCATATCCAAAATAATAGTCATTATATGGTTTTAGTAATACTATTCCATGTGCATTTTCATCACCAAACTTAGCTAAAGCTTCATTAAGTTTATCTTCTAAATTTCTAAAAGATACTATATTACCATAGGTCTTTACACTATTTAAAATTCTATTAGTTCTTGAGAATGCTTGAATTAATCCATGCCATTTAAGATTCTTATCAACCCATAGTGTATTTAATGTCTTAGCATCAAAACCAGTTAAGAACATATTAGCTACAATTAATATATCTATTTCTCTATTCTTCATTCTTAAAGAAACATCTTTATAATAATTCTGGAATTTTTCTGATGATGTATCATAACTTGTTCCAAACATATTATTATAATCTTTAATAGCATTATCTAAGAATGTTCTATCACCTGTACTTAAAGCTTCTGTCGATTCAGAGTTTTCATCAATTACTCCATCTTCTCCATTAACTCCGTATGAATAAATCAAGGCTACTTTTAAATTGCTGTTTTTATATTCTAATTGCTTCTTAAATTCAGCATAATACTCTTTTGCCATCTTAATACTTGATACTGCAAATATAGAATTAAATCCATTAATATTCTTTTTAGATTTTATTTCTTCTATATTTTGTTTTTTAGCAACATCTACTACATTATCTAATGTAGAATAAACATAACTTTCACTTGTTTTAGTTTTTGTACTAAAATGTTCTATTATATAATCAGTAATAAGACTTATACGTATTTGATTGTCAAATAATTTTTCTTCATCTATGTTATATACTTTTTCGTCTTTTACATTACTTGCTATATCAATTCTTCCAACATATTCATATCTAAATGGTAATACATTTTTATCTGCTATTGCATTTACTATTGTATATGTATGTAATCTTTCTCCAAAGATTTGTTCTGTTGTTTCAGATATACCTTTAATTGTTCTAGCATTTTCAGGGAATATTGGTGTACCAGTAAATCCAAATAAATAGTATTTTTTAAATTTCTTTATTATAGATTTATGCATATCTCCAAATTGTGATCTATGACATTCATCAAATATAAATACTACATGTTTATTAAATACTTCACTATTTTCATTCTTTTTAATAAATTGTGATAACTTTTGAATAGTAGTAATTATTATTTTAGCATTAGGATCATTTAATTGTTCTTCTAGTACTTTTGTTGAAGTATTAGAATTAGCAGCACCTTCTTTAAATCTATCATATTCTTTCATTGTTTGATAATCTAAATCTTTTCTATCTACAACAAATAATACTTTATCTATAAAATCTAATTTACTTGCTAATTGTGATGTTTTAAATGAAGTTAAAGTTTTACCTGAACCTGTTGTATGCCAAATATATCCACCTGATTTAATAGTTCCATAAAATTTATTATTATATGCAATTGTAATTCTATTTAATATCTTTTCAGTAGCTACTATTTGATATGGTCTCATTACAAGTAATTCTTCTTCACTAGTAAATACGCAATACTTAGTTAATATATTTAATAATGTATGTTTAGTAAAGAAAGTTTTAGCAAAATCTATTAAATCAGTAATACCGTTATTTTTTTGATCTGCCCAATAAGAAGTAAATTCAAATGAATTAGATTTCTTTTTCTTTTGAGTATTTATATGAAATTCTCTTGTAGTATTAGAATAATATTTAGTTAAAGTTCCATTAGAAATAACAAATATTTGAATAAAATTATATAAACCAGATCCTGCCCAGAATGAATCTCTTTGATATCTTTCTATTTGGTTAAAAGCTTCTCTTAAGTCTACTCCTCTTTTCTTTAATTCAACATGAACTAAAGGAAGACCATTTACAAGTATTGTTACATCATACCTATTATCATAATTGCCATCATTATTAACATATTGATTTAATACTTGAAGACTATTATTATGAATATTATTTTTATCTATTAAATAAATATTTCTTTTTTCTCCAGAATCTAAAGTTATTTCTTGTTTATAAGCTTCTTGTATTAATCTTGTCTTTTCAATAATATAATCATTCTTATTAGCAATAACTTTACTAAAGAAAGAATCCCATTCGCCATCAGTAAAATGATAATTATTTAAATTTTCTAATTGCTTCCTTAAATTAAGTATTAACTTATTTTCAGAATTAATATAAATTCTTTCATATCCTTGTTCAATCAATGTATTAATTAATTCATTTTCTAACTGTGATTCTGATTGATATGATGATTCTACTTTATCAATTACTTTATATTCAGCTAATACTGTAGAATTTTCGCTTTCACTTATTAAACTAATATTATTCATCATCATCACCATATTTTAATATTTTCTCATGCCAAAAGTCATATTGACTCTTTCGTGCTTCCAACTCTGCTTCCAACTCTGCTTCCAACTCTGCTTCCAGCTCTGTAAAACAGTCTAAGGTTTTTACTATCTTATTTTGTAGGTCTAAGTTAGGCATTGGAATTTCAAATAACGAGTACGTTTGAATCCATTGTCGTGAATGTTCTTGTGGAATATATTTTATATTTTTCATACAATAATATACATATTTAAAATTAAAATCACTATTTTTAGGAACTAACATTTTCATTGCAGAGGACTTCACTTTAAATTCAAAGTCTACCCAATGAATTGATGTTGTAAAATCATCAAAAATTATTACAGGATTTTTTTCAGATGCAATATAATGATTATCTTCCTCATTAGTATATCCTAAAATAAATGTTAGACCAGCAGTTAAGACAGGACAATTATATTCATTATTATAATTTGTACTCTTAACAATATATTTTGTTGGCTGAATATAATCAATAATTTCGCCAAGTGCAATATATTCTAAATCATCACTATTTTTTAATTCATTTAATAAATTATCAATTTCTTTTAATTTTGCATTCAATTTATTTCTTATTTCATTTTCTTTTAATACTATTTTATCAATCATATTGGTATGTTGAACAATATCAACTTTTTTTACTTTTTTTAGTATTTTAACATATTTATTAACAGATAAATTATAATCATTCGCTTCAATTTCGACATTTTCTATTAAACTTGATTTTTTTTCAATATTACTTCTATCTTTATATATTGTTAAAATCGCTTCAATATTTCTATCAGACAATTTATTTTTATTAATAGGATGTATATATTCATCAGATGCATCAATAAATAGTATTTTATTATCCTTTTTGTTTTTTTTGAGAACAATAATACAAGTTTCTGTTGTAGTGCCAAAGAATAAATCATTTGGTAATTTTATAATGCATTCAATAAAATTATTATCAACTAGATATTTTCTAATTTTCTTTTCAGCACCTGGTCGGTGTAAAACGCCAGTATATTCGACAATCGCTGCTGTTCCCTTTTGGCTTAACCATGATAACATGTGCATTACAAATGCTAAATCTGAAGCGTTTTTAGGTGCTAATACTCCAGCAGGGGAAAATCTTTCATCATTAATAAGTAAAGGATTATCTTTTCCAATCCATTTGTTAGAATAAGGGGGATTAGAAACAATCGCATCAAATGGTTCATCATCAAAATGCATAGGATGAAGCAAAGTATCACCTAAGGTTATATTAAAATTATTATAATTAATATCATGTAAAAACATATTTATTCTTGCCAAATTATAAGTTGTTGGGTTTTTCTCTTGACCATAAAAACCATTATATACATTTTCTTTTCCTAAAATTTTTGCGAATTTCAATAACAGTCCTCCGGAGCCACAACACGGATCATACACTTTATTAACTGATTTTTTGTCCATTATAACAATTTTAGCCAATAATTCTCCTACCTCTTGTGGTGTGAAAAATTCTCCACCAGATTTACCTGCCGATGATGCATACATTGTCATTAAATATTCATAAGCATCTCCAAATAAATCAATTTTACTTTGACCAAATGAGTTGAAATTCAAATTTCCAATTGCATTTAATAGTTTAACCAATTTTTGATTTCTTTCATCTACTGTATTACCTAATTTATTATCTATTGTAAAATCATCAAATAAACCTTTAACATCATTTTCTGATGCTGTTCCTCTAGCTGATGATTCAATATTATTAAATATATTAGATATTACTACATTCAAGTTTTCATTTTTATCAGCATTTTTTCTTACATTACAAAATAGCTCACTTGGTAAAATAAAGAAACCTTTTTCTTCTAGTATTTGTGTTTTACCTAATAATGCTTCTTCATCACTAATATTTCTATATTCAAAACTAGCTTGACCAGCTTTTCTTTGATTATCATTAACATAGTTTTCTATATTTTCAGAAATGAATCTATAAAATAGTAGTCCTAATACATATTGTTTAAAATCCCATCCATCTACTGATCCTCTTAACTCATTTGCTATTTTCCAAATGGTTTTATGTAATTCTTCTCTTTCATTTTCTTTTATATTATTCATTTTATTTATCTCCATTCATAATTGATATTAAATATGCTAGCAAACATATAGTAACCTTTTTTCTTGAATTAGCATTATCTACCTCTTTACATTTATCAAGAAAATCCTTTCCTTTATTAAACAATTCTATCTCATCTTCAGCCAATTTTGTTTGCTTTGATTCTTCAATCAATTGCTGTTCAGTCATTCCGAAACAACTTAAAATATTTTCTTTTTTCATACCGTATCCTCCTATATGACACTATGACATTAACTTGGGACATACCCTATACCTATTTCTACTGTCATTATGTCATTATTTATTAATCAATTATATCACTAACTGATATATTGTAATATTCAGCTAATTTCTTAACTACTTCATTACTTAATTTTCTACTACCTTTTTCATATTTATTATAAGTAGATAAATCAACTTCTAAATACTTTGCTATTTCTTTTTGAGAATTATTATTTTCTAGTCTTAAATTCTTAATTCTAAGTCTTGCTCTTGCTTGTATTTTCTTTTCTAATTCTTCTAATCCTTTAGTAGGATTTTTTGAATCTATAGCAATATATTTTTGTGTACTATTATTTACCTCATTTGCATATTTAGATAATTCTATAGATTCTTTCATAGATAATTCTGGCATATTTTCAAAAAAGTAATTGGTAGATACTTTATAAAATTTAGCCAAATCTTGTAATACACTAATAGGTACCATTCTATCTCCTAGTTCATAATGTTTATAAGTTGAAGCATTTACTCCTACTACAGAACATATTTCTCTTTGGGTTAAATTAAATTGTTTTCTTAATTTACTCATATTAGAACCTATAGTTATATCCATTGGTTTTCTTTTTTCCATAGACTTATCCTCCTAGTCTTTGGTATATATCTATTATAACATATAATTTCCATTTTGGAACAATTAGTGTTAAATTTTGTCAAAAATATTTTTTAAATTTATTTAATATTAACTGACTTTTTGTAACTATGATGATGTAATAGTCAAAATGGAACTTTTTTTATTTTAGTATAATACATGACATTTTAACACTAAATAGTATGATATTAATTTTAATAGAAGTACATTAACTGTTAATAAAAATATTGTTAAAGTACCAGTCCCTAAAACAGGTTCAAGTTATAGAACTATACCTATACCCTAATTTTTTATTAAAAGATTTATCCGACTTATATAATGATGATGCTAATTACTATGGTTTTAGAGATTCTTGGTATGTGTTTGGTAATATTGATCCATTAGCTGCTACTACTCTATTAGATAGAAAAACAAAAAATGCTTTTATGGCTAGAATTAAAGATATTAGGATTCATGACTTTAGGCATAGTTGTGCATCTTTATTAATTGATAGTGGTGCTAATATAACATTAGTTGCTAAATATCTAGGGCATTCTAAAATTGATGAAACTTTAAATACCTATTCTCATATGTATCAAAATAGACTTGATACTATTTTTAATATTATTGAATTACAAAATAACAGATTAAATAATAATGTTGTCAAAACTAATTCAGCTATCTTATTAGAACATAAAGAAACATTACCTGAACTAGAAGAAGAATTGTATGATTATGAAGAATATGAAATAGTTAAATCTAAAAACAAAGATGACCTAGTCCTTTAATGAGCTAGGTCTCTTTTTTTATTTACTTTTACTATAATTACTTAATATATTTCTGCATAATTTAATAATTTTATTAAGAAGTTGATTTACTTCTTCTCCGCTTTTTTCATCAAATAAATTATAAATTTTAGGAAAGTCAACGCCAATTTCACTAATATATTTGTTATCATTATTAATATTTAATGTCACAAATACTCCTTTGTCATCAAGTTCCTTTTGAATTTTTATGTATTCATTAAAATCATCATTTCCTATACCATAATGGAAAATATCATTTCTAACATCTAAATATTTAGCGTTTACAGTGCTATGATGATCTTTTGGATTTTCAAATTCATCTTTTATTTCATCAAATATTTGTTTATTTTCAGCATTTTTAATCATATCGATATAAAAATCTTTATAATAAGGACTTTTTGTTAATCTACCAAAAAGTTTTAGTGCTTCTTTTAAATGGGCAAGAGTTATTTTAAATAAATATATTTTTATTGAGTCATATTTTTGGTCTTTCAACGATTTAAATAATTGTTGATTAATATTCAAATCGTTATATAATCTAGAAATCAAATAAATTGCAAAACCATATCTATTATCTGTATAATAATTTAATCTTTTAATGTTTTTTTTCATAATATACCTCATCTTTTTAAATTTTCAAAATATTTCTCCAGTTCTTTAGAAAAACATTTTAGCATTTCACTAATTTTTTTATAATAATCATTATCCTTATAATATTTTTTATTCAAATCAATATAATCAAAAATCTTACCAGATTTAATATTTCTATAGTATGTTTTATAGTATTCAATTAATGACCTTTTTTCTAAATACTTATATTTAGCTTTAGCATAATCTTTACCTGATTCTCCTTTTTTTGAAATTGTACTTTCATATTCTAATATATCTTCGAATTTATATAAATCTATCGGTAGCAAATAATTATTATCATAATCTAATAAATTATTATTTATTGTACCTATTTGCCTTAATATACAGGCTATACATAGACCACAATGAAAATTCCCTTTAGACTTATTACTAAAATGAATAATTCCAGAATTTTTAGAACATGTCCTAGTTTCATTAGAAATGATTTCAAAATATTCTTTTGGAATTTGTGATATAACTTGAGCTTTTGTTAAATATCTAAAAGGATTTTCAACTTCTACATTAATGCCCAGTTCAGACAGAATTTCATTTATTAAATAAATAGTTTTTTGATTCGTGGTTTTTGTAACACGCCTACTAAAATTAAATTTAGGATTCAAAGACATAATCCCATTCTCATATATTTTAATTTTTTTTATACTATAAAAATCAGCAAATATCAAACAGCAACCTATAAACATTAGTGATCTAGTTCTTTCTGTATAATGTTGTTCACTATTTAATATAACTTTTTTTACATAAACATTAGCATTTTTGTTCTTATCTATAATTTTATTATAGATTTTTTGTGCATTTGACGCTTCTATCAAATTTGTTCCAAAAGTTACATAAATGGTTTTATTTCCTTCTTCTGCAACAGTTCCACTTAATGCATCTAAACCACCAGATAGTAAAGATATTGAATTATATTTTACTGATGGTTCTAAAGGTAATCTGCCACTTATAATTTCTTTTTTATTTAAGCATTGTATAAAATTGATATTCCATTTCTCTCCATTAGTCATGTAATTAATCAAGTATTCAAACTTTTTCTTACATTTTTTAAATTTTTCATAATTTTCAACGGGGATTTCAAGAGACAATTTTTCTTTATTATTAACATCCTCATCACGTTTCGTATAAAAATCTTTATAACAAATATATGCTATAGTATCAAACATGTCCAAAACTAACGAATTATTATATGAAGTAATATCAAGTAAATTGGAGTCATTATAATGAAGAGAATATGGAAAATTTTCATTATCAAAAAATTCAATCATTCATTATTCACCTACTTTCTGTAATTTAGTCATAATATTTTTTAAAGCTAAATTCACTTCATCAAAATGATTTTCATTTTCATCTTCAAAATCTATTTCTTCTATTTCTAAATAAATCATAGGCAAAATATTATCATCAGTAAACTGTTCAACTTCGTTTTCATACATTTCTTCTGTCATATCTAACAAATTATCTAAACTATCTTCAAAAGTAAATTGTTTAAAAACATTTGCAACAACATTCTTTATATACTTTGCAATTACATCAACAACAGATAATCCATCTTTTACTATATCTAATCCGGATATACTTTCTTTAAATGAGGTTTTTAATACTTCATCGTTTTCTATACCTAAATATTCGCAAAAAACTTCTGATATTTCACCATTAGAATAAGAAGAAATATTTCCACTAAATCCAATTGACGAAAAATCACCAGACTTTATTATTTTAGATAATTTAACTATCTTTTGAATACTTATATTACATTGGTTAGAATATATTTTTTCTTGTAGTGTCTTTCTTGGTTTTGATACCCCTTTTTCTGGATAAAATAAATCTTTTAATAAATTTCCTATTCCCGTACCATTTGAACTTATTGTTCCATTAGAAATATTATTTTCTAAAATTTTTTCCCCTCTTGGATATTTATTTCTTGTCGAAGATCCCAAAGCTATCACTTCCTTTACTACTAAAAAACGCCACTACAAAAACCTATTAAATTAATAAGCCTGTACTAGCGCCTCTTTTTTAATTTTCTTTATTAAATAATTCTTCTACAATTAAATCTTTTGAATGTAAATTATTATTTTTACCTAATAATAAATTTTCATAAAATTTAATTAAGCAGCTATTATCTTCTTTTATATTTAAATAATTATTAAAATAATTACTTCTTACTAATGCATTTCTAAAATATACTGATTTATCTTTAAATAAAGTATTATCTACATTATATCCTAGTGATACTAGATACTTTTCTATAAATAGTGCAGTAGTTCTAGTATTACCTTCTCTAAATGGATGTATTTGCCATATCCTACTAGAAAAATCTGTTATATTATTAATTACATCAACTATATTCATTTCTTTGTAGTTTTTATTTTTCTCAAGTGTTATATCATAATCTAGTGATTGTTCTAATAACTTATGATCACCATAAGCTACTGAATCATTATTTAAAATTCTTTCATGTTTAGAAAAATCTACTTTTCTAAATTCTCCAGCGAATTCATAGACATCTTGAAATAAGTATTTATGAACATATTTTAAATAATCAACAGATAATTCAAAGTTATCTTCTTGTAATAACTCTACTATTCTAGTAGATACTAAATCACACTCTAGTTCATTATGATTAACATCATTATTTTTTTCTTTTTCTACATAATACTCTTTTAATTCTTTTTCTACTTCATAAATAGTTTTTTCACCTGATACATTTTCTTCTAATAGTTTTTCTAAATATTTAGATGGTTTTAGGTTATCAACTTCTTGAAGTCCAATAGCCATATCCCATTCTAATTGTTTTACATAATTTTTAGGTGTTTCTGCTTCAATATAATCATTTTCACTTGAATCTAATTCTCTTTCAGACATTCTAGCACCTCCACTAATAAAATTATAACATAAAAGTTCCTTTTTGTCAGTATTATACACATTTAAAATAAATAAATTATAACTCTGACAAATCTAATGAAAAAACAAAAAGTTTCATTAGATTTGTCAGGATAATAATGTCTTTTTCTAAATTTGTGTATCTAAAAGCGTACCTAAAATTACTTAACAGGTCTAAAACCCTTTAATATAAACAAAAATGGAGCCTTTCGGCTCCTTCAGGGGGTTTTGGTTACTACCTTCACCATTAAATCGTAAAAGTAGTGCGGGTATTCACCACGCATTTTAATCATAAATTATTTTTAACTAATTGTCAATATCATTTTAAAACTTCAGTTGCTAATTTTTTATATAAAATAAAAAGAACAACGTTCCTTAAATATTTAAATGGCAGGGGATGAGAGAATCGAACTCCCAACAGTGGTTTTGGAGACCATTATTATACCATTTAACTAATCCCCTACAACAATTAAAATTATAACATTAAATTTTATTTTTTTCAATATTTACTTTAACATTTCATATAATTATTTAGATGAGGTGAATAATTATATGAGCATTATAAATTATACAACTAAAGAAAAAGAGTTACTTGCAAGACTTATGAGAGCAGAAGCACTTGGTGAAGGTGACCTTGGTATGCTTATGGTAGGTAATGTTATTATTAATCGTATAATTGGTGATTGTTTAACATTTAAAAAAATAAGAAGTATAACTGATGCTGTATATCAATCCCCTGGGGGATTTTCTGGAATTAATTCTTCATTATTTGTAGGAAGTCCTACAACAAAAGAATTACAGCTTGCTGATAGAATACTTCGTGGAGAGTATTATCACCCTGCCACTAATGCTTTATGGTTCTACGCTCCTAAAAAAGGGACAACATGCCTTGCTTTATGGTACGATCAAAGAAATTCTGGAAGATATAAAAGTCACTGTTTTTATATTCCATATGAAGGAGTATGTAGACAAATACATTAAAAAGAAGAAAAAATTCTTCTTTTTAACTTGGTATAATTAATACTTGTCCAATACTTAAATTATCATTTTTTAAATTATTAACACTTTTTAACTTATCTATTGTTGTATTAAATTTATTTGCTATTTTATATAAACTATCTCCAGAAACTACTATATATGTTTGATAATCACTTGTTTTTGGTATAAGTAAAGTTTGTCCTATGTTTAATAGATTACTACTTAAATTATTATATGATTTTAAATCATTAACATTAATATCATATTTTTTTGCAATAGACCATAAACTATCACCTTTTTGTACAATATATGTTATTTCATTAATAGGTTTTTCTATAGGGTCATTATTAGAATAATCTGGTATTATTAACTCTTGTCCGATACTTAAATTATTATTTTCTAAATTATTTGCTTTTTTAAGTTCATTTACCGTTATATTATATTTATTAGCAATAGAATATAGATTATCTCCTGCTTTTACAATATATACATTTTTTTCACTTTCAACTTGTTTTGGTATTAATATTTGTTGCCCTATTTGTAAAATAGTAGTACCTAAATTATTTAAATTAATTATATCATCGACACTTACCCCATAATTTGTAGCAATAGACCATAAACTATCTCCACTTTTTACAGTATAAACTTCATACTCACTCGGTGTTGCCTCTTCTTTTTTAGGGATTTTTAATATTTGTCCCACATTTAATAAGTTACTACTTAAATTATTCGCTGTCTTTAATTCATCTACCGTTATACCATATTTATTAGCTATCACATATAAACTGTCTCCTTTTTTAACAGTATATACATTTTCTCCTTTAGGTGGTGTATAAGGCACATTAGCATATTCTGCTACTGCTCTAACAACAGCTTCTGCATAATCTAAAACATTATTTTTTAATTGATTAACATCATCATTAGGTGAATCTAAAAACCCATATTCTACTAAAATTGGTTCAGTTTTACCTGTTTCACGATGTATAAAATAATAATCTTTCGAAGGATCAGTTGGATATCTTCTTTGATAATACTTTCTCATATTTTGCCCTTCTTTACCAATCGATTCAAGCACGCTCTTTGCTAATTTATCATTATTTCTTAAAGCATATATTACTTCAGCACCATCGCCACCACCTGCATTTATATGATTAGATATAACAACAACATCATCTCTATTGCCAAATGCATTAAGTATTCTTTTTACTCTTTCATTATGACTTAATGTTTCATCTGTTGTCCTAGTCATATATGTAGGAATTCCTAAATCTTTAAATCTATCATTCATATACTTAGATATATTTAAAGTATAATCTTTCTCTATTATTCCATTTCCGCTTGCTCCAGAATCATCACCACCATGTCCTGCATCAATAACTATCCCTCTTATTTGTTTTCTTAATAAAAAATCCATTAATTTCATCTCCATTTATTTTTATCCTATATTAAGATATGTTTTAAATGAAAATTTGTTAATGGATTATTTTATTTTTCACTATCTTTCATTAAATATGAAAATATTAAATATGCTGTTTTTAATGAATCATGTCTTATACTTCCATTTTCTATTTCATATATAAAATCCTCAATTACATTAGCATTTATATTTTCTTTATCTAATATAATTGGATCTTTTTGTTCTTCAGTTTGATATTTCTTAACTAACTTTTCATCAATTTTTTTATTATTTGATAAAACAGCATCAAGCTCACAACCTAAATATTTTTCAATTAAATTAACATGATCGCTTACTTTAAAATTATCTGTTTCTCCGGTTTGAGTAAATAAATTAGAAATATACATCTTCTTTGCTTTAGATTTTCTTATTTCTTCACACACTTCAGGTACAATTAAATGAGGCATTATTGAAGTCCACAAACTACCTGGTGAAAAAATAATTAAATCAGCTTCTTTTACTTCTTTAAACACCTTTTTATTAACTTCAAACTTCTTATTATAACTTAAATCTTCAATAACTGAATAACAATTAGTAATATTTTCTTCACCAATAACTATCTTTTTATCTTTTAAATGTCCTACAAGTTCAACTTTTTCTTCAGTCAAAGGTAAAATTTTACCTTTTATATTTAAAAACTTGCAAAGTATTTCTGTTGACTCTGTTAAATTCCCCTTTATATCATATAATGCCGCTAGTAAAAGATTCTTAATTGGGTGATTTTCTAAAGATGTTCTATCATCAAATCTATAACTTAGCATATCCATAATATCTTTATTAACATCTGCCATAGAAATAACAACCTTAGCAATATCCCCAATTGCAGGCATATCTAATTCTTCTTTTAATAATCCAGTTGATCCTCCATTATCAGACACACTTATAATAGCACTTACTTCAACTGGAAAAAGTTTTAATCCCTTAAGTATTTGAGAAAGACCTGTTCCTCCTCCAAATAAAACTATTTTTTTCATAATTTCATCTCCTAACTAATTATATAAAAGAAAAAGACTTTTAACAAGTCTAGAATATTTCTTTTTTATCAATATCTTTTAATTCTTTCCAATTCTTTGGAAATCCCATACAATCTAATATTTTATTAATTTCTATGCTTTTTAGTTTATTGTCTAATTCATCTATTAAATCACTAATTTCTTTTTCAAACAAATCAAATTCATCTTTTTTTATCATTGATTTCATCATTATAACAACAGAAAATAAATCATTTTTTCCATATATATATTCATTATCCATAATTGGTATATTAAGAAGTCTATGATATTTTGTATCTAATATACTTTTTTGTGTCCTATTATTATAAAGTATATCTTCATGAGCACATAAATTACGATAATTTGATAAAGATGATAAATAATTAGTAAATACATTTACATCTAAATCATATAACTCCACAATATCATATTGATCTTCTTTTTTTAATATTGAAAAAAGTTCTGAAACAATACCAAAAGATAATACCTTTACAAGCACCCATAATGGAATATAACCATAATTATTTATATAATGTTTAGTTGCTGTATGATTAGCAGCATTATCTTTAATTTGTCTTTTCATCTTTCCTAACAAGTCATTAACTTGTTTTCTTTTTTCTGGAATATAATTAAAGTTATTAGGATTCAAATAATCCTTTTCACGATAACCATATTTTTTAGACAATTGATAAGATATAATTGATTTTATATTATTTTCTATCATAAGAATATTTTTAAATACTATATTTCTTAATTTTCTATCAAATAAGAATAAACTATAAAGTTCCTCAAAAGTAACACCATCAATGTAAACTTTATTATCTAGTGATTTAATAAATGGATAACGATAACCATTTAGAAAAAAATAATTTTCACGAAGTAAAACTTCTTTAGCATAATTAACATCATTGATTGTAAGATTTTTTTGTTTTAATATTTCAACTTGTTCATCTAAATTCTTAAATATCTTATTACCCATATTAACTCCTTATTCTTTTTATTTCTATTAAAGTATATCATATATATTAAAAAAATAAAACATAACAAAGAAAAAGTTTTACAAAATCTTGTAAAACTTTCAAATATATTACTATCTTTTTGAGAATTGTGGTGCTCTTCTTGCTTTTTTAAGACCTGGTTTTTTACGTTCTTTTTCTCTTGGATCACGAGTTACAAATCCAGCAGATTTAAGAATCTTTCTAAAACTTTCTTCTGCTTCAGGAGTTGTTACATCATATTCAAGTAATGCTCTTGTAATACCTAAACGAGTGGCTCCAGCTTGTCCAGAGTATCCGCCACCAAATACATTTACAATACAATCAAATTTATCATTTGTATTAGTAAGTACAAGTGGTTGACTTAAATCCATAACGAATAATTCTGATGGGAAATATTCATGAACATCTTTACCATTAATAGTAATGTTACCTTTTCCTGGAACTAGTTTAACTTTAGCAACTGCGCTTTTTCTTCTTCCTGTTCCATAATAAAATGTTTTTTTATCTTTAGCCATAAATACCCTCCATTATTTAACTTCAACTACAACAGGCTTTTGTGCCATATGTGGATGAGTTTCTCCTTCATATACGAATAACTTTTTATACATTTGTCTTCCAAGTCTTCCATTAGGAAGCATTCCTCTAATAGCTGTTTCAACCATTTCAACTGGATATTTAGAAACCATTTCTTTAGCAGTTCTTGTTCTAAGACCACCAGTATAACCAGAGTGATTATAATATAATTTCTTATTTAATTTATCTCCAGTTAATTTTACTTTACTAGCATTAGTAATAATAATATAATCTCCACAATCAATATGTGGTGTATAAGTTGCTTTATGTTTTCCTCTTAACATAGTAGCAGCTTTTGTAGCTAAACGTCCTAAAGCTATGTCTGTTGCATCAATTACATACCAATTACGTTCAACTGTTTCTTTTTTTTGCATATAACTTTTCATATTTTATTTCTTCCTTTCATTTTATATCTTTTTTAAATAAACTTTCCCAGGGTTTATTTAATTTGGGATATATAGAAAAATGTACCGATTAAAAGTATACTAAAAAATATGCAAAAAGTCAATAAAATTACTGATTTTTATGCATATTCTTTAATTTTTTTATTTATAATACACATTCCACAAGTAAAGTCCATTACCTGGAACTGGTTTTGTATTATGTTTTCTTGTTTTTTCTTCTAAAATTGTTTCTACTTCATAAACTGTAAGTAAATTACTTCCCACTTTTAATAATATTCCTACAATATTTCTTACCATATGTTTTAAAAAACCATTTCCTACAAATATTAATTCCAACTTATCATTATGCTTGATTATTTTTATTTTATAAATATTTCTAATACAATTAATTTTCTCTTTTTCATTAGAACAAAAAGCTCTAAAATCATGCTCTCCAATAAATAATTTACTTGCTTTTTTCATTTTATTTATATCAAGTTTCTTATTATATTGATAAACATAATCTTTTTCTATAGAATTAAATTCACCCATATTTATAAAATAACGATATTCTTTTTTTACAACATCATATCTTGCATGAAAATTATCATCTACTTTAACAACATCTTTTATATATATTTCACCATTTAATCTTCTATTTAAAAAAGTTTTTATATTATATTCTTTTATATTTTTATCTAAATTAAAATGAGCTTTAGCATTAATAGCATGTACATAAACATCCGTTCTTCCTGATGATGTAACAACAACTTCATTATCATTTAACATTGTTAAATATTTTTCTAAACAACCTTGAACTGTTTTTAAGTTTTTTTGTTTTTGATAACCTTTGAAATAATTACCATTATAACTAAATGTAATTAAATACTTCATATATACCTCTTTAAAAGAAAAAAGAAATTATCTTTTATTTTTTCTTTCTTGTATTTTATAAGTTATTTTAAGGATTAATTTAGTAGGCAAAAATCTTGTTACAAATACTCCTAGTTTAGTAGCAGTTCCTGGAACAATTATTAATTTATTATTTTTTAAGCTTTGGTTTATTGCATATTTTGCAACATATTCTGCAGTTAAAGATTTTATATTAAATTTAACTCCTGCAACATTATTAAAGTTAGTATTAACAGGTCCAGGACATAATACTGATACTTTTACATTTGATTTTTTTCTTCTTAATTCTTCATATATTGCAAGTGTAAAACTTACAACATAACTTTTTGTAGCATAATATGTACTCATTAAAGGTCCTCCTTTTAAAAGACCTGCACTACTTGCTACATTTATTATACGACCAGATCCTCTTTTATCCATGTCTTTAAGAAACATCCTTGTTAAGATATGAACCGCTTTAACATTAACATCTATCATTTCCAATTCTTTTAATAAATCAACATCTTCATAATCACCAAAAAGACCAAATCCTGCATTATTTATTAAAAGATCTATATTTTCATTTTTTACTAACATATATAAATCTTTTATCTTTTTTTCATTAGCAAGATCAATTATAACTATCTTTGATTTTTTACTTAATTTATTTTGTACTTCTTCCAATTTTACTTTATCACGTGCAACAAGTATTAAATCATAGCCTAATTTATCTAAATAATAAGCCATTTCTTTTCCAATACCAGATGATGCACCAGTAACTAATGCTTTCAATCTAATCATCTCCTACTTGAATTATAACATAAGTTAATCTTTTTTGCCATAGAAAAAGTTATTAACAAAAATGCTAACAACCTTTTTTTTAAACTAATTCTAAAGTAACAACTAAAGCGTCGTCCCCTTTTCTTTCATCTAGTTTTAATATTCTTGTATAGCCACCATTTCTATCTTGATATTTAGGTGCTAATTCTTCGAATACTTTTTTAACAGCATCAGTATTATTCATTAAGAATGCTAATGCTTTTCTTCTTGAAACAAGACTTCCATTTTTTCCATAAGTAATCATTTTTTCAACACATCTTCTTACTTCTTTGGCTCTTGTTTCAGTAGTTTCAATACTTCCATTCATGATAACATCTATAGTAAGGTTTGCTAACATGCTTCTTCTATGTTTGCTATCACGACCTAATTTTCTATAAGCCATAATTACTTTCCTTCCTATTAATCTTCATCTTTAAGATTTAAATCTAATTCTTTTACTTTATCTAATACTTCTTTTAATGATTTTTTACCTAAGTTACGTATTTTCATAACTTCAGCATCTGATTTATTAACTAAATCTTGTAAAGTATGAACTCCAGCACGTTTTAAGCAATTATAAGCACGAACTGAGAAATCTAATTCTTCAATTGGTGTTTCTAAAGCTTTAACTTTTGGATCTTCTGCTTTTTCTTTCATTAATCCTGTTACATTTGCAATATTATTAATATTAGCTACTATTTCTAAGTGTTCAATTAATATTCTACTTGCAAGTGCAATAGCTTCTTCTGGTTTAATAGAACTATTAGTCCAAACATCTATGATTAATTTATCATAGTTTTCACTTTGTCCTACACGTGCATCTTCTACTTCGTATGCCACTCTTTCAATAGGTGAGTATAATGAATCGATTGCAATAACCCCAATTTTTCTGTCTGATAATAATTCTTTATTATCATCTGCTCTTACATAACCTTTTCCTGAAGATACATTCATTTCCATAATTAATTTTCCGCCTTTAGCAATATTAGCTATTACTAAATCTTTATTAATTATTTCTACATCTGGATCACATTCAAAATCTCCAGCTCTTACAACACCTTCAGTTGTAGCATTTAATCTAATAATTTTATCTTCTTCACAGTGTTTTTTAATAACAACATTTTTTAAATTAAGAATAATTGTTGTTACATCTTCAACTACACCTTCAATTGTTTGGAATTCATGTAAAACTCCATCAATTTTAACACTAGTTATAGCACTTCCTGGAAGTGAAGATAACATTACTCTTCTAAGAGCATTTCCTATTGTTGCACCAAAACCTCTTTCAAGTGGTTCAAGTACAAATCTTCCATAATTATTTTTTTCTACATAATCAGTAATTTTATAATTTGGTTTTTCAAATTGAATCATTTTATAATTCCTCCCTATTCTAATTAGTTACGTGGTCTTTTTGGTGGACGACAACCATTGTGTGGAATTGGAGTAACGTCACTTATCATTGTTACTTCAAGACCTGCAGTTTGTAATGATCTAATAGCTGTTTCTCTTCCTGGTCCTACACCTTTTACGACTACTTCAACTTTTCTCATTCCTGCATCATATGCCATTTTTCCTGCTTTTTCAGCTGCTTGTCCTGCTGCAAATGGAGTAGATTTTTTACTACCTTTAAATCCGATAGCTCCACTTGAAGCCCAAGAGATAGCATTTCCATCTTTATCAGTAATTGTAGTTATTGTATTGTTAAATGTTGCATGAATATGAGCAATTCCTTCAGGAATATTCTTTTTAATTTTTCTTTTTCTTTGTTTATAAGCCATAGTTTATTCCTCCTAAACTCCTAATTAATTTTTCTTTTTATTTGCAACTACTTTACCTTTACCTTTACGAGTACGACAATTTCTATTAGTTCTTTGTCCTCTTACAGGTAAACCTTTACGATGACGGATTCCTTGGTATGAACCTATTTCCATTTTAGTTTTAATAGCCATGTTAACTTCACGTCTTAAATCTCCTTCAGTTACATAGTTATTAAGTTCATCTCTAATTGCAGATAATTCTTCATTTGTAAGATCTTTTGTTCTCTTACTTGGATCAATATTAGTATTTTTTAATATTTTAGCTGATGTTGCTGGTCCAATACCATAAATATAAGTAAGAGATGTTTCAATTCTTTTTTCATTTGGTATTTCAATACCTTTAATACGTGCCATTAATTTTTCCTCCTATTAACCTTGAACTTGTTTGTGTTTTGGATTTTCACAAATTACCATAATTTTTCCTTTACGCTTAATAACTTTACATTTAGCGCAAATCTTTTTTACTGATGGTTTAACTTTCATAGTTTTTCCTCCTAATTTTTTCTATAGGTTATTCGCCCATGTCTTAAATCGTATGGGGAAAGTTCTATCGTAACTTTATCACCCGGTAAAATACGAATATAATTTAATCGCATTTTACCAGAAACATGGGCCTCAATTACGTGACCATTGGTAAGTTCTACCTTAAACTTTCCTCCTGGGATAATTTCTAAAACTTTTCCCTCAACTTCGATTACATCATCTTTTGCCATAAATTTCACACTCCTGTTAATATTTTGCATCCATCATCTGTTACTACTACTGTGTGTTCAAAGTGGGCTGATGGACTATAATCTTTAGTTTCAATCGTCCAATCATCATCTAAAATGACTATTTCCGGACTTCCTAGAGTTAACATTGGTTCTACTGCAATTACCATTCCTTTTTTTAAGACTGGTCCAGTATGTTTAATACCATAATTTGGAACTTCAGGATCTTCATGTAAATTAGTTCCTATTCCATGTCCTTCAAGTTCTTTAATAACTCCTAGTTTATGTTTTTTAGCATATTCTTCAATAGCTGAAGAAATATCACCAATTCTATTTCCAGGTTTAACTTGTTTTAAACCTTCATAAAGAGATTTTTCTGTATGTTCTAGTAAATACTCTTTATCGCAAGAGATATCTCCTATTGCATAAGTCCAAGCTGAATCTCCATGATATCCTTTATAACATGCACAAATATCAAGTGTTATTATATCACCATTTTTTAGTTTTCTATTACTTGGTATTCCATGAACGACTTCTTCATTAATGCTTGTACAAAGTGTTGCAGGATATCCTTCAAAACCTTTACAAGATGGTATAGCACCTTTACTTATAATAAAGTCTTCGGCAAGAGTATCTAGTCTTTTAGTAGTAATACCTGGTTTTAGATACTCTTTCAAATACTTATGAGTTTCGTATACTATATTTCCTGCAATAGTCATAAGCTCTATTTCTCTATCACTTTTAATACTTATTGCCATACTTATCTCCTATTTTATCAATTTTAGTACTCTTTTATAAGTTTCATCACTATCAGTTGTATCAATATGATGTAATATGTTTTTTTCTTCATAATAGTTTATTAATGGATATGTTTTATCCATATACTCATTATACCTAACTTCAAATATATCTTCTGTATCATCAGCCCTTTGAATTAAAGAACCTTTACATACATCACAAACATTTTCTTTTTTTGGTTTTAAACTTTCTGTTATAGTAGAATATGATTTTTTACAATTAGGACAAACTCTTCTTGTAATTGTCCTTTTTAATAAAATATCTTTATCCACATCTAAATATATTACTACTCCTATATCTTTATCTAACTTTTCTAATAAGTTATCATACATAATTGCTTGATTAACTGTTCTTGGAAAACCATCTAAAATATAGTTTTTATCATCTAAAGAAACAATTTTTTCTTCTAATATATTAAATACTATATCATCAGAAATTAATGATCCTTTTTTCATCATTTCATTTAATACTTCATCTGTTTTTGATTTTTCTCTTAACATATCACCAGTTGATAAAGAAATGTAACCTAATTCTTCAAGTTTTTTAGCAAGTGTTCCTTTTCCTGCAGCTGGTGGAGCTACTAAAATAATATTTTTCATTATCTACTTATCCTCCTAGTTCTTCCTCTTCTTGAACTTGTACTATTAGAATATTCTCTACTTAATAAGCTTCCTTCAAGTTGTTTATAAGTTTCAATTGCTACTCCAACAACGATTAGAAGTCCTGTTCCTCCAAGTTGAACTGATGATGGTAGTGGTGTAAACATATTAACAAGAATAGGTAAAACTGCTAGTAGTGTTAAAGCAAATGCTCCTACTACTGTAAGTCTTGCTAGAACAGAAGTAAAATACTTTTTAGTAGCTTCTCCTGGTCTTATTCCTGGAATATATCCACCATTGTTTTGTAAATTCTTTGCCATATTATCTGGTTTCATTTGTACGAATGTATAAAAATATGCAAAGAAGAATATTAATACCACAAATAGAATAAATCCTACTGGTTGATTATAATTAAGATATTTATCTACAAAATTTGTAAAATCACCTTTATTTATAAACTGTGCAATAGTTGCAGGTATTCCAAGTAAGCTTGATGCAAAAATAACTGGAATAACTCCTGCTGAATTTATTTTAATTGGCATAAATGTTTGTTTACCTAAATTTGCAGTAGATTTATTAGCATACTGAATAGAAATTCTTCTTTCAGCTCCTTCCATCCATACTACTCCTACAATTATTAATAAATATACAAGTAAGAATAATACAAATGAACCGATTTCTAATGCTGTAGAATAAGCTAATCCATTAGGAATTAATGAATTAAATGCTGTTTTCATCATTGAAGGTAAACTATATACTATACCAGCCATAATTAGAAGCGATACACCATTACCTAATCCTTTTTGTGTAACTTGATCCCCAAGCCATAAAAGGAATGCTGTACCAGCTGTCATAATTAATGATACTTTTAAATATCCAAGTGTGCCAACAGAACTTCCTAAGAAAGCAATACTCATTGCATATCCTTGAACGAATGCAAATAAAATACCAACATATCTAGTTATTTGATTTAACTTTTGTTGTCCTGTTGCTCCTTGCTTACCAAGTTCTGAAAAATATGGGATTATATCCATTTGTAATAATTGAATAATAATTGATGCAGTGATGTAAGGTGAAACACCAAGAGCAAATATTGAAAAGTTCTTTAATGCTCCCCCACCCATTACATTCAATAATTCTAAGAATCCTAAATTCTTTGTTATTTGTTGTGTACCAGGCACTTCAATTGAAATACCAATAACATAAATAGTAAGAACTAACAAAGTAAAATAAATTCTTTTTCTTAAATCTTTATTCTTTTTAGAAAATAGTTGTTTAAGATTTTTAAACATCTTAAATCACCTCAGCTTTACTTCCTGACTTTTCTATTTTTTCTAAAGCACTTTGTGTAAATCTATGTGCTCTTACTGTTAATTTTTTATCAAGGTTTCCATTACCTAAAACTTTGATACCATCTAATTCTTTTTTAATCATTCCAATTTCTTTTAGTAATTCAGGTGTTACTACATCTCCATCATTAAATTTATTTAAATCACTTACGTTAATTGTAGCATATCTAGTTTTGAATTTAGCATTTGTAAATCCTCTTTTGTGTAATCTTCTGTAAAGTGGAGATTGTCCACCTTCGAATACTGGATTAATTGATGCTCCACTTCTAGCTTTTTGTCCTTTATGACCCTTTCCAGAAGTTTTACCAAGTCCACTACCTGGACCATGACCTACTCTTTTACGAGCAAATGTTGCTCCTTCGTTTTTCTTTAATTCATGTAATTTCATTATCCTAATATCTCCTCTACACTTTTTCCTCTAGCTTCTGCAACTTGTTCTGCAGTTTTTAATGATTGTAAAGCACTAATAGTTGCTCTTGCTACATTAATTTTCTTTCTTGAACCAAGTGATTTTGATGTTATATCACGATATCCTGCTATTTCAAGTACACTACGAACTGCACCTCCGGCAATTAATCCTGTACCTTCTTTAGCTGGTTTAATGATTACTCTAGTGGCACCTTTAACTCCTACAACTTCATGTGGAATTGTTCTACCATCAATAATTGGAATTCTAACTACATTTTTATTAGCATCTTGTCTTGCTTTTTTAACAGCTTCAGATACTTCTGCTGCTTTACCAGTTCCAAGTCCTACTAAACCTTTTTTATCTCCAACTAAAACTACAGCTTGGAATCTTCTTTGACGTCCACCTTTAGTTACTTTAACTACAGCTTTAGTTTCTACGATTATTTCATCAAGAGTTTTAGCAGGTGCCTTTTTGAATGGTTTTTTATTGTCTTTTCTTTTTTGATCTTTTTTAAATTCTTTCTTTTCTTCCATAAGTTACCCTCCTTAGAACTCTAAGCCATTAGCACGAGCTGCATCTGCTAAAGCTGCAACACGTCCATGATATAGATATCCTCCACGATCGAAGACTACCTTTTTAATTTTTAATTTTTTAGCTTGTTTTGCTATTTCTTCACCAACTTTAGTAGCTACTTCAGTATTATTTCCTTTCATTTTTAAAGAAGATGCACTAGCTAATGTAATACCTTTTTCATCATCAATTATTTGTGCTGAAATATTATTGTTTGATCTATAAACACATAATCTTGGTACTTCGTTAGTTCCGATAACTGATTTTCTTAATCTTTTGTGTCTTACAACTCTCATTTCATTACGAGATTCTTTTTTTATCATAATTACCTCCTACCTATTTAGCTTTTTTACCTTCCTTACGTCTAATATGTTCTCCAGCATATTTAATACCTTTACCTTTATATGGTTCTGGTTTTCTAACCTTACGAACGTTAGCCGCAAATTCTCCTACTAAAACTTTATCAATACCTGATACAGATATTTCAGTATTGCTTTTAGCTTCTACTTTTAGTCCTGTAGGGATTTCTAATTCTACTGGATGAGAATATCCAGCATTAATTACTAAAGTATTACCTTTTAGAGTAAATCTATATCCTACTCCAACAATTTCAAGGTTTTTAGTATAACCATCTTTTACACCATTAATCATATTTGCAATATTTGCATTTGTTGTTCCGTGTAATTGTTTAGTAGTTATTTGTTCATTATTTCTTGTTACTAAAACTGTATTTTCTTTTACTTCAACATTAATATTTTTAGCAACTGGAGTATTAAGTTCTCCTTTTGGACCTTTAACAAAAACTGTATTTTCTTTTACTTCTACTGTAACATTTTCTGGTACAGTTATAATTCTATTTCCTATACGACTCATAAATATTCACCATATTACCAGATATAAGCCATTACTTCTCCACCAATATTTTGTTTACGAGCTTCTTTATCAGTCATAATACCTTTAGAAGTTGAAATAATTGCAATACCATAACCATTTAATACTTTTGGTAAATTTTCTTTTTCAACATATACTCTTAAACCTGGTTTTGAAATACGTTTAAGTCCTGTAATAACCCTTTCTTTTTTATTATTTGAATATTTTAAAGTTAATGTTAATGTTCCTTGTGGTTTTTCATCACTAATTTTATAATCAGCTATAAAACCTTCATCTTTTAAAATTTTAGCAATTTCAGTTTTTACTCTTGATACTGGCATTGATACTTCATTATATTTCATTTGATTTGCATTACGAATTCTTGTAAGCATATCTGCGATTGGATCAGTCACTACCATTTTAATTCCTCCCTCCAAGTTTTACCAACTTGATTTTTTAACTCCTGGAATTTGTCCTTTGCTTGCTAATTCTCTAAAGCAAATACGACAAATACCATATTTTCTTAATACACTATGTGGTCTTCCACATCTATTACAACGAGTGTATTCACGCACTTTAAATTTTTGTGGTCTATTAGCTTTCGCTATCATACTTTTTTTAGCCATTTTTACCTCCACTATTTCCTAAAAGGAATTCCTAATTCTTCTAATAATGCATGTGCTTCTTCATTAGTATTAGCAGTTGTAACAAGTACAATGTCCATACCACGAACTTTAACTACATCATCAAATTCGATTTCAGGAAAAACTAATTGTTCTTTAATACCAATTGTGTAATTTCCTCTTCCATCATAAGCTTTTGGTGAAAGTCCTCTAAAATCTCTAACACGTGGAAGAGATACAGAAATTAATTTATCTAAGAAATTATACATTCTTTCTCCTCTTAATGTTACTTTACAACCAATTGCTTGTCCTTCACGAATTTTAAATCCTGCGATTGATTTTTTAGCTTTTGTAACTACTGGTTTTTGACCTGTAATTTGAAGTAAATCATTACATGCAGCATCTAATAATTTTGAATTGTGAGTAGCATCTCCACATCCAATATTGATAACAATTTTATCTAATTTTGGAACTTGCATTACTGATTTGTAATTGAATTTCTTTTGCATATTAGGAACTATTTCTTTTACATATCTTTCTCTTAGGCGATTCATAAAATCCCTCCTCTTCCTAATTTTCTTTAGCTACTTCTTTTGTCTTTTTTGAAGTAGTTTTCTTTACAGGTTTACTTTCTTTTTTTTCAACCTTTTTTGTTTTATTTTTTTCATTTCTTACAACTTTTCTAGTTGTTTTATTATTATCTAAGAACATTACATTTGAAGCATCTATTTTAGCTTCCATATCAATGATTCCACCAGTTTGGTTATTATTATTAGGTTTAACATGTTTTTTTACCATATTAAGTCCTTCTACTATTACTTTATTTTCGTTTTTAAATGTATGAGTTATCTTTCCTTCTTTTCCTTTATCTTTTCCAGTAATAACTCTAACTTTATCTCCAACTTTTAATTTCATAACTTACCTCCTATAAAACTTCCTTAGCTAAAGATACAATTTTCATATAATCTTTATCACGAAGTTCCCTTGCTACTGGTCCAAATACACGTGTTCCAACAGGACTTTTATCATCCTTAATAATAACACATGCATTATCATCAAATTTAATGTATGATCCATCATCTCTTCTAACACCTTGAACAGTTCTTACGATAACTGCTTTAACAACTTTACCACTTTTAACTGTTCCATTAGGGATAGCTTTTTTAACTGTTCCGACTACAACGTCTCCTATATTTCCAGTTTTAACTTTGCTTCCACCTAGCACTCTGATTACAAGTAATTCACGAGCTCCAGAATTGTCAGCAACTTTTAAACGTGTTTCTTGTTGAACCATAATTTATCCTCCTAACAATTATAATATAACTCTTTCTTGAACTACTTCAGCTAAATAAAATCTTTTTGTTTTAGAAATTGGTCTTGTTTCAACAATTCTAACAATATCTCCTACTTTTGCTTTATTAGTTTCATCATGAGCGCAATATTTTTTACTTGATTTAACTCTCTTACCATATTTTGGATGTTTTTTATAAGTTTCAACTAATACAGTAATTGTTTTATCATTTTTATCACTTACTACTTTTCCAACTAAATCTTTCTTTACAGTTTCTTTCATTTTAACCCTCCTACTTATTTAGTTCACGTTCACGAATTATTGTTTTCATGCGCGCAACTTCCTTTCTTAAGTCTTTTAATCTTCCAGGTTTTTCAAGATTTCCTGTAGCTTGTTGGAAACGCAAATTAAATAATTCTTCTTTATTTTCTTTTATTTTATTATTAAGTTCTTCAGTGGTAAGTTTTCTTAATTCTTCAATTTTATTCATGTGCGTCACCACCTTCTGTTTCTTTTGTTACAAATTTAGTTTTAATTGGTAATTTATGAGATGCAAGACGTAATGCTTCACGAGCAGTAGCTTCATCAACTCCACCAATTTCAAACATAATTTTTCCTTTTTTAACAACTGCAACCCATTTATCAACAGCACCTTTACCAGATCCCATACGAACTTCTAGTGGTTTAGCAGTTTTTGGCATATGTGGGAAAATATTAATCCATACTTTTCCACCACGTTTCATATAACGTGTCATAGCAATACGAGCTGCTTCGATTTGATTATTTGTAATCCAAGCACCTTCTTTAGCCATAAGTCCATATTCACCATTTGTAAGATGCGTATTTCCTTTAGCTTTTCCTTCGTATTTTAATCTATGTACTCTTCTATATTTTGTTCTAGATGGTATTAACATTAGTTATTACCTCCTTTTTTAGCTTTAGCAGGAAGTATTTCTCCTTTGTAAATCCATACCTTAACTCCAAGTTTTCCGTAAGTAGTTAATGCTTCAGCAAAACCATAATCTATATCTGCACGGATAGTATGAAGCGGTATATTTCCTTCAGAGTAACCTTCACTTCTTGCCATTTCAACACCATTTAATCTTCCAGATACTAAAGTTTTAATTCCCTTAGCTCCAGCTTTCATAGCGTTTCTTATAGCTTTTTTTTCTGCAACTCTAAATGGTGCTCTATTTTCAATTTGTGTAGCAATAGATTGTGCAACTAATTGTGCATTTAAATCTATATCTTTAACATCTGCAATTGAAACTTGAATATCTTCACCAACTAAAGTTTTTAATTCATTTTTAAGTTTTGTGATTCCTTCTCCACCACGACCAATTACTACACCTGGTTTAGAAGTGTTAATTATAACTTCACATCTTTTTGAATTTCTTTCAATTTCTATTTTAGATATACCAGCATCTTTTAAATTAGTTTCTAAATACTTTCTGATTTTAATATCATTATTTAAATACTTAGCAACATCTTTTTTAGGAGCCATCCATTTAGATTCCCAATCTTTATTAACGCCAATTCTAAGTCCTGTTGGACTAACTTTTTGTCCCATAAATCTTTCCTCCTACTTTTCGTCTACCACGATTACTACATGAGATGTTCTATGATCGTTTTTATCGATAGAACCACGAGAACCAGGTACCCTTCTTTTTAATACTTGCCCCATATCTACTCTAATTTCTTTAACATATAATTTGTTTTCATCTAACTTATTATTGTTAACTGCATTAGCTACAACTGAGTCAAGTGCTTTTTTAATTATTCTTGCTGGTTTACTATTATAGTTATTAACTATATTTTTAGCTTCGCTTACGCTTTTTCCACGAATCATGTCAGCTGTTAAACGAAGTTTTATTGGACTAATTCTAACTCCTTTTATAATAGCTTTAACTTCCATTTTTATATCCTCCTCTTGTTACTACCTTACTTAGTTTTATTATCGCCATGTCCACCAAACTTACGAGTTAATGCAAACTCACCAAGTTTGTGTCCAACCATATCTTCAGTTACATATACAGGAATAAATTCTTTTCCATTATGCACTGCAAATGTATGTCCTATAAAATCAGGGAAGATAGTTGAACGACGAGACCAAGTCTTAATAACTTCTTTTTTATTATTTTCATTTAACATTTGTACCTTTTTTAGTAATCTATCGAATACATAAGGTCCTTTTTTAATACTTCTAGCCATATTATCAATTCCTTCCTATTTTCCATTTCTACGACGTACGATAAGTTTATCTGACGCTTTTTTCTTTCTAGTTTTGTATCCAAGAGCTGGTTTACCCCAAGGAGTCATTGGGCCGCTTCTACCAACTGGTGCTTTACCTTCACCACCACCATGTGGATGGTCATTAGGGTTCATAACAGAACCACGAACTGTTGGTCTTATACCCATATGTCTTTTACGACCTGCTTTTCCTAATTTTACTAGTCCATAATCTTCATTTCCAACTTCACCAACTGTAGCTAAACAAGTTCCAAGAACTTTTCTAACTTCTCCTGATGTAAGTCTTACTAAAACATAGTTTCCTTCTCTTCCTAGTATTTGTACTGAACTTCCTGCAGAACGAGCAAGTTCTCCACCCTTACCAGGTTTTAATTCAACATTGTGTACTGTTGTACCTACTGGAATATTAGCAATTGGTAAAGCATTACCAATCTTAATATCAGCATTTTCTGAACTGATAACTTTCATTCCAACTTTAATTCCTTTTGGAGCAAGAATATATCTTTTTTCTCCATCAGCATAATTGATTAAGCAAATATTTGAACTTCTATTTGGATCGTATTCAACACTTGCTACTGTTCCTTCGATATCAAATTTATTTCTTTTAAAATCAATTATACGATATTTTCTTTTTTCTCCTCCACCTTGATGACGAACAGTTATTTTTCCTTGATTATTTCTTCCAGCTTTCTTACTAATTGGAGCAAGAAGGCTTTTTTCAGGTTTATTAGTTGTAATTTCGTCATTAATTAGAGTACTCATACCACGTCTTGCGTTTGTGGTTGGTTTATAATTTCTAATTGCCATAAATTAATTCCTCCTTAACCTAAGTTGATAGTTTGGCCTTGTTCTAATGTAACAATTGCTTTTTTCTTACGATTTGTAAGACCTGTATAACGACCAACTCTTCTTTTTCTAGGATGAACATTTATTGTTCTTATTTCTTTAACTTTTACATTAAATAATTTTTCAATTGCATCCTTAATTTCTGTTTTATTTGCTTTAACATCAACAAAGAAAGCATATTCATTTTTTTCGTTTAGTAAAGCACTTTTTTCAGTAACAACTGGTGCTTTTATAATATCTAAATATTTCATATTATTTTAATGCCTCCTTTATTTCTTCAAATGCACTATTTTCAATTAACATTTTATCTGCACTAATAATATCTAAAACACCAATTTCACTTGGCAATACAACTACTACATTTTGTAAGTTTCTTGATGCTAAAATTACGTTTTCTGTATATTCTTTAACTACTACTAATACTTTTTCATTTGTTAATTTTAATGTTTCAAGAAGTTTTAACATTTCTTTAGTTTTTGGAGTTGCAAATTTGATTTCATCAACTAATACAAGACCATTTTCTTTTGCTTTATAAATATAAGCACTCTTAACTGCTAATCTTCTTTCTTTTCTATTTTGTTTTTTATTGTAACTTCTAGGTACTGGTCCAAAGGCTATACCTCCACCAACCCATTGAACGGCTCTAATTGATCCTTGACGAGCGTTACCTGTTCCTTTTTGTTTGTATGGTTTTCTACCACCACCGCTAACTTCACTACGATTTTTAGTTTTAGCAGTTCCTTGTCTTAAAGATGCTCTAGCTAAATCAATTGCATCTTTTAATACTTTGTTATTAGGTTCTATTCCAAAAATTTCTTTATCTAAGTTAATATCTTTAATTTTTTCACCATTAATATTTAAAAGTTCTACTTTCATAATTAATTCTCCTTTCAAAACCAAACTGTTTATTCTTCAGTTGCTGAAGTTTCATTAGAATTATCTTCTAAAGCTTCTTCATTTACAACTGTTTCTTCTTTGATTTCTTCATAAGATATTAAATCAAAAGCTTCATTTTTCTTATCTGTTTTAACAGCTTTTTTAATTAAAACTAAAGATTTTTTAGCACCTGGAACACTACCTTTAACTAAAATGCAGTTTTCGTCCATGTCTACTTTGATAATTTCTAAATTTTGGATAGTTGTTTGTACATCTCCCATGTGAGATGGTAATGCTTTACCTTTTAATACTCTTTTTGGAAGCATTGTACCTAGAGATCCTACACCTCTATGATATTTTGAACCGTGTCCCATTGGTCCACGTGATTGGTTATTCTTTTTAATAACACCTTGATAACCTTTTCCTTTACTAATTCCTGTTACATCTACAACTTCACCAGCTTCAAATAAAGATGCAGTAAGTTCTTGTCCTAATGTATAACTATTAGTATCTACTCCTCTAATTTCTTTTAAGAAGCGCTTAGGAGCTGTATTTGCTTTTTTTGTATGACCCATACTAGCTTTATTACTATGTTTTTCTTTAACTGATACTGTAGCTAATTGAATTGCATTATAACCATCGTTTTCAATTGTTTTAACTTGAGTTACAACGTTTGGTTCAACTTCGATTACAGTAACTGGAACTAATTTTCCATCTTTAGAAAAAACTTGAGTCATTCCAATCTTTCTACCTAAGATTCCTTTCATATTTTTTTCTCCTTTTTTAAATTATTATTTTTTTCCTTATTATTCTTTTATTTGGATATTAACACCACTTGGTAAATCTAAACGTCTTAATGCGTCTAGTGTTTCCTTACTTGGATCTTTAATATCAATTAATCTTTTGTGTGTTCTTGATTCATATTGTTCACGAGAATCTTTATATTTGTGAACTGCTCTTAAAATTGTTATTTTTTCAACTTCAGTTGGAAGTGGTACTGGTCCACTAACTTTTCCACCAGATCTTTTAACAGTTTCAACTATTCTAGCAGCTGCACTATCTAAAATTCTATGATCGTATGAACTTAATCTAACACGAACTTTAGTGTTTGACATTAATTTATCCTCCCTTCGCCTATATCTAGTATAGACTTGCTCCGTACAAATAACCCGATTTCACTAGACAACTTCGCCTGGCGTATCGACAACCTTGCACATCTTTGCAGTCATAACGTATTAATGATAACACAATAATATATGTTTTGCAAGACTTTTTTTGCATTTTTTTATACATTTTTTCCTATAAAATAAAAGAAAAATGATAATTATTAATTACCATTATATTCTATTGCTAATTCTCTTAATTTTGTATTTTTATTCTTTTCTTGTAATGATTTTAGTGATTTTATTTTTCTTATTCTTATAGTTTCTCTTGAAACACCATAAAGTGGCGCTATTTTAGTACTAGTTTTTGTCTTTCCATCATTTAACCCATACAAATCTTTTATGATATTTCTATCCATTTCTGGTAAGACTTTTAAAGCATATCTTATTCTTTTATAAATATCTTCTTGTAATGACTCTTCTTCTAACTTTTCAATTATAGATAATTCAGTTGAATCTTTTAAGCATTCATCTTTGCCGTATTCAACCATTTCATCCAATGAAACAATTTCTTTTAAATAACTTTTAAATTCTATAAGATCTTCTTTTGTAAAACCACTTAACTCAATCATTTCATCAATACTAGGATAATATCCTTTTAATTTAATAAACATCGTTAAATACTTTTTATATTGTTGTAACATTTCTTCTTTATAATATGGAAGTCTAATTATTCTAACCTTTTCACTAAGTGCTCTTGTCATTTTAGCCTTTATCCAAGTAGTAGCATATGTTGAAAAAGCTGTTTCTTTTGTTACATCAAATTTTTCTATAGCCCTTATTAACCCAAGATTTCCTTCTTGGATTAAATCTTCAAAGGGCAATCCTAAATTTAAATACTGCTTAGCAATTGACACAACTAATTTCAAATTGTGTATTATTAATTCTTGCCTTGCTTTTTTATCACCTTTATGACATTTCATAACTAGTTTTATTTGCTCTTCATTTGATAAAACAGGAATTGGTGAAATTTCTTTTAAATACTGTCTTATTATTCCACTTGCATTATAATAACTTGTTGGAAAATATCTTTGTTCTTCGTTTTCCATTTTACTTCACCTTACCAAGTTTTCTAAGAATAACATTGTAATTAGTTTCTGTTTTTCTTAAACGATAATACCCTTCTAGTTTTCTTAAAGCCTTGGATTCAACTTGTCTTATTCTTTCTCTTGTTACATTAAGTTCTTTTCCTACTTCCTCAAGTGTTCTTGCACGGTTTCCATCTAGGCCAAATCTTAAAATAATAACTTTTTGTTCTTTAGGATTTAAAGCTTCGCTTATTGCTTCATAAAGTTCTTCTTTAACTGATATTTTATCAGCCTCTTCAATAGGAGAAGCAAAAGTTTTATCTTCGATAAAGTTTCCTAATTCATCTTCCTCATCTTCACCAATAGGAGATGATAAAGATATTGTATCAATAGAAATATTTTTAATAATTTTTAATTGTTCTTTTTTTACATCTAAAATTTTCATTAGTTCTTCATCAGAAGGAAAAATACCATATGTTTCTTCATATTTTGTTGTAAATGCCATATATTTTTTTACTCTTTCATATAAATGAACAGGTATTCTTATTGCTCTTGATTTATCTGCTGCTCCTCTTGCCACTGCTTGTCTTATCCACCATGTTGCATATGTTGAAAACTTATATCCTAAGGATGGATCAAACTTTTCTATTGCTTTTAATAAACCAAGATTTCCTTCTTGGATTAAATCTAAAAAATCCATCCCACGGTTATTATATTTTTTAGCAATTGACACAACTAATCTTAAATTATGATTTGCTAAAATCTTTCCAGCTTCTTTATCACCCTTTTTATATTTGTATGCTAAAGCTTCCGTTTCTTCTTTTGATAAAAGAGGATAATTTGCTATTTCTTTTAAATATTGTCTTACCATATCATCAGTAACATTTGAAAAATCATAATTTGTATTTACTTCTTCTTTTATTGTAAACCCAAGAGATTTTAAAGATGTTACAACATAATATAGTAATCCTTCAGGTTCAACATCATTATCATCAATGTTCATAATTATTTCTTGTAAATCATCCATTTGAATTTCATTACTTTTCAAAGTTTCTTTAACCCTTTGTAAAGTTATTCTTAATACATCTTCCTTTGTCATAAAATCCTCCCTACTAACGAGTTTTATAATCGATTATCTTTTTTCTTTTTAATGGGTGTCTTAATTTTCTTATTGCCTTTGCTTCAATTTGTCTTATTCTTTCCCTTGTTACGTGAAACATTTGTCCAACTTCTTCAAGTGTTCTTGTATTATTTGAATACATCTTTTTTTCTATTATTTTTTTATTTATTTCATCAATGTCTTTTATATCAAAAGCATTAGATACTAAATTTTGTAATTCTTCTAAAGATACTTCTAAACCAAATCTTAAAATAAGTACAAGTTGTTCTCTTGCTGTAAATGTTCTTAACAATTCTTTTAACTTTTCATTTAAATCATTTTGTTCTGCTGCTTCAATTGGATTAACTGCGTCTTCGTCAAATACAAAATCTCCTAGTTGTGAATCATCTTCTTCTCCAACTGGAGTTTCAAGTGATACTGCATCTTGTGCTGCTTTTTTTATTTCTTGTAAAATGTTAGTATTTACCTCAAGATATTCGCATAACTCTTCATCATTTGGCCTAGTTTCATATTCATTTATATAATTTGCCATATACTTTTTATATTTATTAATTTTTTCAACCATATGAACAGGTATTCTTATTGTTCTTGCTTGATCTGCAATACTACGAGTAACTGCTTGTCTTATCCACCAAGTTGCATATGTTGAAAATTTATATCCTTTATCTACATCATATTTTTCTACTGCTTTTAATAAACCAACATTCCCTTCTTGGATTAAATCTAAAAAATCTATTCCACGATTAACATATCTTTTAGCAATTGACACAACTAATCTTAAATTGCTTTCAGCAAGTTTTTCTTTGGCATACTTGCTTCCTTCTTTAGCTTTTTTACCTAATTCTTTTTCTTTTTCGTCAGTTAAAAGTGGTATTCTTCCTATTTCTAATAAATATTGTTTTACAATATCATCTATCGGACCGTTATAACCATTTAAATTTACATCATATTTATTATTTTCAGTAATTACTATTCCTAAATTTCTTAATTCGTTACATATATAATCTAATATTTCTTCTGTAACTGTTTCACCATCAAGCGCATTAAAAATAATATCTTGTAAAAATTCCATATCAATTTCATTTTCTACCATTTTGTACTTAATATTTTTTAATACTCTTTTTAATATCATTTCTTTTTCCATTCTTGTACCTCCTTTTTTTTATCTTGTTAAACCTTTTTTATTTCCTTATTTTCTTAAACTTCTTATCGTTGTTAATGTTTTAGGTCTTCTTAATTTTCTTAAAGCTTTAACTTCAATTTGTCTTATTCTTTCTCTTGTTACATTAAATTCTTTCCCTACTTCTTCTAGTGTTCTTGGTTTTCCATCTTTTAAACCTAAACGAAGGTCTAGAATTCTTTGTTCTCTTGAAGTTAAATGTGACATTGCAAAATTAATTAAATAATCTTCAGCTTCTTCATCTAAAACACTATTATATGCATTATTATCAATTGACTCTTCATCAACAACAAAGTCAATTAAAGAAGTTTCTTCATCTTCCATAACTGGTTGATCAAGTGAAGTAACACTAGTAGCAGCTTTTCTAATAGCTCTTAATTTTTCTTTATCAATTTCAAAATGTTCCATTATTTCTTCATCAGATGGTCTAACTCCAAATTGTGAAAAATAAACTCCTTCATATTTTGATAATTTATTAATCATTTCTATCATATGAACTGGTATTCTTATTACTCTAGATTGATCTGCTAATGCACGTGTAACTGCTTGTCTTATCCACCATGTTGCATATGTTGAAAACTTATAGCCCTTATCTACATCAAATTTTTCAACACCTTTTATTAATCCCATATTTCCTTCTTGGATTAAATCAAGAAAAGGTATTCCACGATTAACATATCTTTTAGCAATTGATACAACTAATCTTAAGTTACTTTCAACAAGTTTATCTTTAGCATATTTACTACCTGTTTTAACTTTTTTGGCTAATTCTTGCTCTTCTTCAACAGATAAAAGTGGTATCTTTCCTATTTCTTTTAAATATGATTTTACCATATCATCTTCAACACCAACATCATTAATATCGTCGTTTATTTCTTCTTTTACTTTAATTCCTAAACCATTTAAATTTTCCACAACAAAAGATAAAATATCAGTATCAAGTTCATTACTATTTGTACAACTAAATATTATATTTTGTAATTCCTCCATTGTAAGTTCATTACTTTCTATATTTTCTTTAATAGTTTGTAAGACTTTTTTTAATAAAACTTCCCTTTTCATCCTACACTCCCCCTTAAACGCCATATATTTTACCACATTTATTAAAATTTTGCAAGTTTTATTTTTTTAGAAAGAAAAAAGTACAAAATTTGTACTTATTTTTTACTTATTATATTAAATCCTGTCATCTCTTCTGGAACAGGAAGTCCCATATAATTTAAAATAGATGGTGCGATATCTTTTAGGCTCCCATTGTAAACCTGATATGATTTATTACATATAACAAATCTTACAGGATTAGTTGTATGGGTTGTTAAAATATTACCATTGGAATCTAACATTTCTTCACAATTTCCATGATCAGCAGTAATAAATAAAGTATAGTTATTTAAACTTGCAAATTCATGTAATCTTCTTATACACATATCTACATAACTAACAGCACTTTTACAAGCTTCAAAATTACCCGTATGACCTATCATGTCAAGGTTGGCATAATTAACTAAAATGAAATCATATTTTTTACCATGTTTTACTATGTAATCTGTTACTTCTTTAGAACTCATTGGTGGGTATAAATCATAAGTTCTTACATCTTTTTTCTTTATTTCTTTTCTTGTTGTATTTTTTAAAACTATATCTTTATCACCATCAAAGAAATGATTTACATGAGGATATTTACTTGTTTCTGCAATACGAAGAGACTTTAATTTATTATTTTCAATTACTTCTCCAAATGTATTTAAAACATCATGATGAGGATAAGCATTAATACATTTTATACTTTTATCAACACTCATCATTGTAACAACTTTTAAATTATTTAGTTTTTTTGTTTCAAAATGTCTAAACCTAGGATTAGTAATAGCACTAAAAAGTTGTGTTAATCTATCTGGTCTAAAATTAGCTACGATAATACTATCATCATTTTCTACAACACCTTTTTTATCAATAATTGTAGGAGTAATAAATTCATCAAAATTTTCACACTTATAATTATCTTCAATTACTTTTTTATAGTCTTCTTCATATGGACCAAAGTTATTAACAATTACATCATATGCAAGTTTTGTTCTTGTATAATCTTTTTCTCTATCCATTGCATAATATCTTCCTGAAACTGTAGCAAGACTTCCTATATTTAATTCTTTCATAAAGTTAGTAATTCCATCTAAATACTTTAAACAAACATTATAAGCTGTATCTCTTCCATCTAGAAAAGCATGAAGATAAAGTTTATCAACATCATACTGTTTTGCCATATCTATTAAAGCCATAATATGATTAATTGATGAATGAATTCCTCCATCAGATAAAAGTCCCATAATATGTACTTTAGAATTATATTTTTTGGCATGTTCAAAAGCTTCGATAAAAGCTTCGTTGTTAAAAAATTCCCCACTTGCTATTTCTTTATCAATTTTAAGAAGTGGACCTTCCACAACTCTTCCTGAGCCAATTGTTATATGGCCTACTTCACTATTACCCATTTGTCCTTTTGGAAGACCAACAAATTCCCCACTTGCTTCAAGTAGAGAATATGAATAGTTTTCATATATAAAATCAAGTGCAGGATGACTACTTTCTAAATAAGCATTACCATAAGAATTTTTATTTTCACCAAAACCATCAATTATTGCTAATATTACTTTTTTCATATAAACATATCATCTCCAATACAAAATACTGCATAATATGGGATATATTTTACCTTATTTTTTAAACTAAAATTTTGATTAGAAAGTCTAATAGCAAAATTTAAATTATACTTTGTCATAGTCATTCCTAAACTCTTAGACTTACTTCCCATATCTTTATTATAAATTTCAATTGGTATAATTAAACCATTTCTATTTTGAATAACTATATCGATTTCACATTTACCACCAGTCGCATGATAATTATAAACATTAAACCCATTTTGACTTAATACTGAAACAACATTATTTTCATATATTGTTTCAAGTAATTTTTCATTTGTAAGCAATCTATTAGAATTAACATTCATCTTTTTATATAAGATTCCAGAATCATTATAATATAATTTAAAATTATCTTCTTCACGACACTTACTAAGTGGAGATGTAACAGCGTTAATTCTATTACTTTTAATAATTAAATGGTTTTTTTCCATATACGAAATAATATTTTCATAATCTTTTCCACGACCACCTGGTTTTACAAGTCCATATAAAAACTTTTTATTTTCCTTTAATAATTGAAAAGAAATACTATTAAAAACTTCAATACCTTTTTTTATTTCTGAATTATCACTTTCAATTAAATTGTCTTTAATATATAAAATACTTTTATCATGATAAGAAGATAAAATATTATAATCATTTTCTTTATGAAAGTTAATTATTGTACTTGGATAACCTCCAGTTATAACATAATCATTATAAACTTCAATTGCTAAAGAATGAAAAGGCATAGGTTTATTATTTCTAAAAGAATCTTCAATAAAATCTATAAGTTGTTCTTTACCTATAAACTTTAAATACTCAGGAAATGTAACAAGATTCATCTTTTTAAGCGATATTTCTCCTGCTTTATTACCTGTTAAAAACTTTTCATTAGATGTTATCATAACGATATCATAAGAAGAATTAATAAACAATTTCTTAACAAGTTTAAATATTTTTTCATTAACATTATCAAAAACAATTAAACTTTCTTCTTTAAAAATAGTTTCTAGTGATATTGCTGATAACGCTTTTATCAATTTTTCCAAACTTGAATTTTTTTCAAATACATAATTTAATTCTAAATTATTATTACAATCAAAATATATTGTATTTTTATACTCTTTTTTACCAAAATCTAAAATAGTATAAGTTTTCCCACATCCACTTATTCCGTACAACAACATTGGCTTTTTATTATCATCAATTTTCCATTTTAATAGTTCTTCACTAATTTTTCGTTCCATAAACTGTCCCCTTTCTACCATAATCATAACTTAATTATAATATTTGTTATAACTTTAGTCAATATAATGTAAAAAATTAATTAAAAATTTAAAACTAAAAATACAACAAAAAAACACCTGATTTCTCAAGTATTCTTTTTTGCTTGGCATTATACTTTTTTAATATAGTAATTGTAATTGATTACTTATAAATACTATATAGTAAATTTAGTCAAGATAGAGTTAAGTTAACGAAAACCACAAAATCATAATCCAAGTGTATATGGATCTGTTGAAGTACCTGTTCCACCAGTTATTTTAGCAAAAGATGTTAGATATAGGACTGGCCTGGCATCAAACTGATATTCATTCGACCAATTTACATCAACACGGCCATCATTAACAAGATAAAAAGCAAGAAAAATAGTACTACTTAACTGAGGCAACTGCCATTCTTTAACTTTTAAATTAATTATATAAAGCACCCCCCAGGTTTCAATGTTTTTTATAAATTTTAACAATTTTCTAAAATAAAAATGATCTATTGCAGATCATTTTATTTTAATTAACTATTTTCAAGTATTATTTGTGCATCTTTAATAACTATACTAGGATAACTTGCATCAGTTAAAGTTATATTTCTTTCTGGTGCATTTGGATTTTCTATTTCAACTGTTATATTTTGTTCATTCATTATAACTGATTTAACACTATCATCAAAAGTATGAGCACCATCACTAGATATTTGTTTATAATATATTACTGGACTATCTGTTTCATAATAAGGTACATTTTCAAATAAAGCATTTCCATCTTGATTAGTTGTTGCTTCTTTTCCTTGTATTGTTCCTGTTTCATCTGTAATAATAAACTTAGCTCCAACTACTTGAATACCTGATACTTTTTCTCCTGTATCTGTAACATGAAGTGTTAAAGTTCCGTTTCCACTTACTGTAAAAGTATAATTATTAGTTCCTTCCACTATTGATATTTCTTTAGGATTTAATGTTGATGCATCATATCCATTTGCTACTACTGTAGCCATATAATTTCCATTAACAAGTTCTATACTTCCCTTTCCATTAGTTATTGGGATTGTGTGTCTTGCCATAATAATATTTCCCCTTTCTTTATTTTTATATTTTTATAATTTTTATCTATTAAAAGAATAGTAACATAATGTTTATTACTTTTTTGTTTGTTAATATTTATACAATATAATTCATTTTTTCTAGCTATTAATGGTACTTGTTTTGTATTTAATCCATTACAAACATATAAATGATATAAATTATTATTACATATTGGTACTTTTATATTTCCATAGTTATCTGTTATACCCGTAAAAACAATTTTATTACATATATCTTTTAAAACTATTTCACTTTTTTTATTTAATTTAATATAAATATAATCATTTTTCATAAATCACCCCACTAATATTCAATACTCCATATAACCGATGTTTTATAATCTTCATTTAAAAATAAATCTTTACTAGGAAAAAGCAATAAACCTTTATCTGTAGAAAAAGTTATATTACTTAATTCTACATTACTTCCAACATTTTCTTCTTCATAAACTAACTTTTTAATTGTTGATAGTTTAATAATTTCGTTATTAAATTTTTTAAAAGCTAAAGAATCAATTAATACTTTACCCATTTGTTCTATCATAGGATTATTAAAACTTAAATATAATTTCCATTTAGTAGCATTAATCCTACTATCTACTATTGTTATGGTAGTACTATTTTGTTTAGGTAAAATAATTGGTGTTGTTGATATTTTATTAGTGCTAAATGGAATATTTCCAGTTACTTTCAAAAGTGTTATTTCACCATTAAAAGGTGTTGTTATTTTTCTTTCACTAAAACAACCATTAAAATAAGTTACTATCTTAACAATTTTATTATCTTCAATGGGACTATCTAAATTTATCTCAAATAAACCATTTTCATCAGAACTAGCAGTTAATATTTGATTATCGTATTCAATCTTAACATCTGCAAAAGAAATTGTGTGTCCTGAAAAAGTATTACTAGTATTATTAACTGGATGAATATTAGTTTTAATTCCACCTATTGTTAATATTTTCCTATCTTGAAAAGAAAAATTAGTTATATCCGGTAATTTATTTAATTCTTCTTTAGTTAAATTATGAGAAGTTACTGTTGTTATATCTTTAGTAAATGTTCCTTTTAAAGAAGTAAAATAATTATCTTTATACCAATATAAAGCTGGTTCATTATCGATTTTATAAGCATCAGTATAATTTAAAGCACTTATCCACATATTAATTCTATTAAATTTCAATGAAAATGAAACAGGATTATTAGTATATATTACATTAGCATTTTTTGTATATATATTTATATATTTTGGATTATCTAAGATAAATTTTTGATTTGTACCTTTAAAATAAATATTATAATTATCAGTTGGAGTGCTCATATACGTATTTATTACTGATAAGCTTGCGCCTTCTTTAACCGTAAAATTACCAAATACATTCCACATTGGAACTCTTTGATGACTTTTTTCTATAAATGTAAATTTTGACATTTCTTCTATTAAAACATTTCTAGCACCATGTGTTGTTGTTATTGCAAATCCATTACCAGTAGTTAAAAGGAATTCTGCTCCATGACCTACTATTAAATCTAATCTATTAGTTCCATTCATAAGTTCTTTATCAGTTGTTATATTAACATTACTATTAGGAATAATTTTAATATAAGATGGTATAACATCATTAAAAAAGAAAACAGTATTTTTATTTGAACTACTTGAAATTGTTGTATTTCCTCCTATTAAAATTCTATTAGAATCACATACTTTTTGTGCTGATACACTATTAGTATCTTCTACATTTATAATAGAATCAATAATTTTAGTTGTTCCATAATAATTACATGAAAGTTCTATTCCATTAAAATTTATATTATTATATTCTACTACCACACTAGAATAATTTGGATGAGATGGAACATATATTACCCCATAACCATGTGAAGATACTATATTCATATTTTTTAATATAATTTTTTTATTAGTAGTACTTACCTTTATAACTTCTGATTCTAAACTCAAATTATTTGTATAAGTATATTTAACATTGTTATAAGTCCCATCAATAATAACTTTGCTTTTTTTATTATTTATAACAAATCCACTTGTTACTGTAATATCATTACCTAAATATACATAATTATAGTTATTTTCTTCACTTAATACTTGTTTCAATTCATCATTATTATTTACTACAACAGTATTATCATTTATTATTTGCATATTATCACTTTCCTTTACTATAAGTTATTCACTAGATAAAACTTAGCATAATTAATTCATAACAAAAAGAGTAGAATTTTCTACTCTTAATGTATTTTTATAACACTTAACATTGCATTTGTACTTCCATTAAATGATATATTGACATTCATAGATGATTTTACATTTAATGTAATAAGATCATCTT
>OLWA01000245.1_pt1 | contig 71508 bp, 52 predicted proteins | sample 1673251 | NCBI WGS metagenome assembly OLWA01 (sample SAMEA3178937, study PRJEB25190) | human gut metagenome | biome: human gut; feature: human-associated habitat; material: faeces | place: Austria | collected 2013 | reverse complement strand
AGGTTGACCCTTCTTTGTTTCTTTTTACGCTTCTTGACGGAATGCCATTGATCCATCAATGCAATTGGTGTCATTTTCCCCATTCGGATCAGTGGAAACACAATGGAGATCATACTGCTGACCATCATAACCACCAATGCGTAGATCCACGGAGAAACGGTCACCGATGCTACATACACTCCCGGATGAAAGCCAAGTGGAAGATCTATCCCATAAACCGGACACACCATCCGGACCAGTAAGATATGTACCAGTCCCCCAAGAGCGATGCCAACCACCGTAAAGCACAGAATCAAAATGAACAGTTCCACAAAAAGATATACACATACCTTGATCCGGGTCATGCCAACGCTGCGAAGAACCGCCGCTTCTTTGGAACGGTCCTCCAGAAGACTCCGTACCATACTGACAACCGAAATCGTTACAACAACAAACATCAGTACACCGAATAAAGGAATGACCACAGAGGAATAAAAATCCTTCCAGACATCTCCGTTTTTTAACGCCTTCAAAGCATTTTCTACTGTCATTTCTCCGTATTTATTGGAAATCTGTGCAGTAATCCCCAGGATATAAGAAAAAGCAAAAGATCTTCCAAGCACGACATCATACCCTTTCAGATGTTTCAGTCCGCTTTTGCCAAGCCACGTAACCAGTTTATCCATATCCTGATCCGCCTGAATAAGAGCTGTGGCATAACTGCTATGAAAGCTGTCCGCCATTTTATCTGAGACACAGATTGTCGGCATGACATAATCCTCCAACTCCTCTCTGTCCGGATATCTGTAATATCCTCCCCAAACACCCTCCGCAGATATCTGGAAAATCCCGCATATGGTAAACTTCTTTTCCATAAGCTTTTTCTTTTTGTAGTCAAAAAGCTGCAGTTTCACTGTACTTCCGGGCATCGGTGCCACACCAAGCTCCTTTGCTTTTCCTGCATCAACTGCTATTTCATTTTCCTTTACCGGATAGGTTCCTTTCACGCAGGACATATGGTACATCTCAATGGAAGCTGTATCTGGAAAGGAGATCACCTTGTAGTCAGCGCTTTCGCTCCCATCCGCTCCGGCATACCCCAGTTCCCGGTAATATCCACAGCCATCCACATCCTTATTGTCTGCAATTTTTTCTGCATCCTGCTGTGTCACTTCATAAAATACCGCATCATAATTTCCCAGCATATCCAGTTCACGGTTCAGCAGACGCATTTTGTCACTGCGGATAAAAAGCGACGTAAGACATAGGACCGCTGTTCCCATAACGATCATAGTGATCAGGGTCAGAAGTCTTTTCCAATGCTCTCTCCAGTATTTTACTGATAACTTCAAAAAAATCATGCCACACCTCCATCCTACACAATTAATGGTACCTTGCTTAAAATGTTCAAATCGTCTGATGATCTATTCCCAGTATAGCAAGCGTATATTTTAAAGTCAATAAGTATTTAGATTATCTAAATACTACGAGTAATAATTTATATTTATGTGACTCTTATAAAACCATATCTCCATTCCAATGCAGATACAAAAAGACCGCCAACACATTAACTCTAATGCATCGACGGTCTTAAATTTTAATCCCTTTATATATATTACAATTTATTCTTGTAATCCTCTAACTCATGAAAGATATCAACTACATTTACAACATCTGTTCTCACATCAAAAACAACAATATAATTCATGTGTGGCACAACTGCTTCGTGATATCCTTTACTGGCAGCTCATCAGCATGTTCTGTAACATTTAATTTATAGATCATACTTTGCCCTCATTTTTCTAAGTGCCACTCTGGCATCCTTTATCACATCCCTGATAGTAAATCCCAGACTTGCTGCAAGCAAAAGCAGATATCCGGTGATCCCTGCCACATTCTTCCAGTATACCTGAATACTGCTTCCACTGATCACGCCATCCCGGAATATATTCCGTATCGCCATATCGCCCATCAGAATTCCCGCTGCAATTCCTGCCAGCAGATAAATTCCGATCTGTATCCAGGCAACCCCATAAAGCTTTCTCTCGGAAAAGCCCAGTGTTCGTAAAGTCTGAAATTCTTTTCGTCTGGAATAAAGCATTCCTCTTGCCGAATTGAGCCAGCCAATTCCCGCGACAAGACTAAGAATTCCAAGCACCAGCCGGATCATTACGGACCTCTGCTGAAAGATCTGATCTGCCTGCTTCATCCTGTCACGACAGTCGAGCCATGTGATCTGTTGGTTTTCCCGTGAGATCTCCTCCAGTACCGTTTTTACCGAGTCCTGATATCCCCAGATATAAAAGAATGCCTCCTCGATTCCTCCCCGATTTGGATCTGCTGCTTCCTTTTCACTCAAGTCGTTCACATCCATATAAGTCTGGTTATCCGTATCCAAACCTGCCATGAAGTTATTGGCTGCCTCCAAGATCACATATGTCTTTTTCTTTTTGAGCAGACCGGAGCCCAGAGTGATCTTGTCTCCCTCATGATATCCCTTGTTTTTCATTGTTTCTGAAGTCATGACAATATAGTCCGTTTTGTCCCCTTTGAGTTTATTTTTATAAAAAGAGGCATTGATCCGGAAATATTCCTCAAGATCCGTTGCATACAAAACTCTGATATTATCCGGTATATTTTTGCATCCCCATGAATTTATCCGGATCTGATAATAACAGGCTGTTTCCGCCTCGTTTCGGATCCGGTCGGCATACTTCCGGACCTGATCAAAGGAAATCTCCTGCGTATCCTTCTCCCAGTCTGCCATGTAGTCTGCTTCATGGGTAACAGATTTTACATAAGACATATCATTCATCCGGAGAAGCTCCAGAAAACTCAGCCCCACATAAGAAAACATGGTGAGAAGTGCAATGATCAAAATAATAAAAAAATTCTGTGCAAGCTTCGGCAAAGCCAGCTTTACTGCCAGATATCCCGGTGTGCCGATGATTCGGCGAAGCCATGTCATACGTGGCCTGAAGTGACTCACCTTATGACTTCCCGTTTCCTGAAATACCTGGATCGGCAGTACGTTCTGACCACAAATAAAAAAGATCAGCACAATACCATTAAACAATACAAAGATCAGACCGGTAATTCCTAAGAGGCTTCCCCACTCAATCATTACGTTTCCCTCAAAAAAATTTAATTTGTCATTGAGCAGAGACAACAGACAGCGGTCCAGCAAAACAGTGCAAAGCATCCCCAGACCACAGCCGATCAGACTTAAAAATAATGACATAACACTGAAAAACAGGGATATCTGTTTCCTTGATGCACCAACTGTACGCATCACTGCCATATCACGCCGGTATTTTCGAAGATATTCGTGGAAATTGCTCACAATAAACATGCCACTGATCAATACTACAATGCCGGAAAGCATCTGTATCATTGCCTGAAAGATTTTGAACAATTTCTTCACCGTTTCATCCTCTTTCACCGCAAACACAGAAAAATCCTCAGACATTTTCTCCAAGCGGCTGCTAAGCTCTGAAGTCTCCTTATCCGGGCACTGCAGAAGCATATAATTACACTTTCCACTGTCGTCTCCCAGAAATTTATGAAGAGCATCCCGCTCCATGATCACCATACACACTCTCTGGTCTGTAAAAGAATCATTCTGCAGAATCTCTCCTACTTCAAACGTCTTTCCGTTGATCTGAAATGTATCTCCCTGCCCTGCCTGATATTTTCTTGCCAGATATTCATTGACAACCACTTTTCTGCCCTTTACCGGAAAAGAATATTTATAACGGCTCCGGTTGATGGCATCATCCTTCACTCCCAGTGCATAAATATCCGGATCTCCCTCAAGTTCCCGGTCAAAGCCATCCGTATACCCCGTGACCTGACTTAGTTCTTTGATCTTTTTTATTTCCTCTGACGTAAAATATCTTCCATCCTCCGTGGAAAGCCCTATCTGATAATCCCCATACTCTTCCAGAATGCCTTCTTCATATTTCTGCTTTGCATTTGCCGAAAGTTGAAACATACTGACACACAAAAAATCTGCAAAAAAGATACTTAAAATACATGATATTGTTAAAAACCGGCTTCTTTTCAGGAATGCGGCAGAAATCCTGACAATATAACGCATCCCGTCACCGTCCCTTCTTCAGGGACAATGTCTTAAATTTATCGACAATATGATCCATATCATCCCCGTTTTTCCGGCAACGATACTCATCACAGACCTGTCCGTCATGCAAAAACAGGATACGATCCGTATATCCCGCCACCATGGCATCATGTGTCACAATAATAATGCTGTGACCTTGTTCCTGCTGCAACTCCAGAAATAGCTGCATGATTTCAATAGAGGTATTGTAATCCAGATTGCCGGTGGGTTCATCTGCCAGTAACAGCTTCGGTTCCGTGATCAATGCCCTCGCAATAGCAACCCGCTGACGCTGTCCGCCGGATAGCTCCGTGATGGCATTCTTTTTCTTTTCCAGGATTCCCACCTTCTCTAACATCCGATCTGTCTTTTCCCAGATCACACGATTCTTTTCCCCGGCAAGCATCAGAGGCAGTGCCACATTTTCCTCTACCGTCAGGTCCTGGATCAGGTTAAAATCCTGAAAAATAAAACCGATCTGTTCTGCCCTGATTTTGGTAGCCGCCGGTTCCGTTCCATAATCCTCCCGCAGCTCCCCATTCAGCCAGATTTCTCCCTTATCAGCTGCATCCATTGCTCCAAGGATATGTAACAGCGTGCTTTTTCCGGAGCCGCTGCTTCCCATCACGGCAAGCATTTCCCCCTGCTCCAGCGATAGTGACACTCCCCGCAGAGCTTCGAAGGATTCCTTCCCTGTGGTATAACTCTTATAAAGATTATCGGCTTTTAATATAATGTTTTTATTCATGATATTTCCCTCTTTCATATTCACCACGGTCCAGCAAATACAACGCCTTGTTAAATGATTGATTCATATCTGTTTCTTCCAATTCCTATCATAAATTATACTACAAATTCCCTGTGTTAAATTTAGTTTATCATATGAAACATTACACCACAATAAAATATTCCAGTATTTTATGAATTGTAAGATTTGATATTATTTATTTTTTCATCTTCTTGATAGTCGGATATAATACAAACGACAGCCCCGACAAATACATAACAATTCCAAGCAAATACTCCCATTCAATCGTGATCGGCGTATTGGTAATGACATTGCCTTTCCAAATACTATATACAATGATTATCCCAAGGAGCGCACCGAAAACAACACCCGAAAGCATATAGCTCCACACCTGAAACCAACAGATCCTTTGAACACTCTTTTGTGTTTCTCCTAACATCCGCAATATCTGATATTCTTTCTTCTTGGTAAGTAACATTCCATTTGCAGAATTTAACAGACCGATTCCTGCCACAATAAGGAGCATAACCAGAACAACATGTAAGCTTGTTGTCCATTGCCTGCATATGCGCGCAGACTCCTCCATAACATCATCATAAATACACCATGCAAAAGAGGTCCCGCTTCCCAGTTCGATCTGCATCTCCTGAATTTTTTCCCGTATCAGCTCCTTATCACCATCCAGCCACAATCCTATGTAATCTCTGTCTGCGTTATCCTCTGAAACTCCTTTTTCCTGCAGATTATCCCAATCGACAATGATATTATATTCATCGTTCCAAGTGATTTTACCATTGATAATCTCCACTAAAACGAAGTCCTGCCTGCCACCAAAACAATCCGACTCCAATGTCACTTTTTCTCCAAGCTGATATCCACATTTGGATGCAACTGTTTCATTCATTACCACTCTCTTTGTTTTGGGTACGGTTTCATAATCTTTCCATACTTTCACATGTAGAAGCTGCGGTAATGTATCTAAATCCGACACCTTGAACCGAATCAGATCCAGATCTGATTCATCCCCCGATCTCAAATCAAAAGTCCCGTACAGCATGCAGCCTTTCCCCATTACCGTTTGAAAACGATGATATATTTTTTTCGCATAAGAAACAGACATCGGCTTATCATTATAAATCTCTGCCTTTGCCGTTTTTCCCTGCACAAGGTTATAGTTATACCAGTTATCGTTTGCCTTCAACAGTTTCAACGATGCCTGACCTGTATATGCAAGTGCCGTGATCAAAGCGATAATTAAGATCATCATAAAATTCTGACGAAGTTTTGATGACATAAATTTCATCCCAAGATACATTTCTTTTCCAAAAACTTCTCTCACGATCAGAAAACGATTTGGTTTCCTGTTCTTTTTCAGTCCGGAGGAAGTATCTTCAAACACCTGTATTGGCAGCACATTTTGACCAAAAGAAAAAACAATATCGATAAGTATATTAAACATTATAAACACGATCACAGTAATAAGCCATAACATTTTCCAATTTATGCCGGCACTGCCTTCAAATAACTGCACCTTTTTATTAAACCAGTTTAATGTAATGCCGGAAACCAGTGCACTAAATATTGCTCCGGCAAGACATGCACTGCCACTGATCACAAGGGACATCGCTGAAAAAATCTTTTGAACCTGTTCCTGCGTCCCCCCTATTGTACGGATCACTGCCATATCTTTTGTGTATTTTCGAAGATATTCCAAAAAAATATTCACAACAAACAGTCCGCTGATCATAAAAACCACTACAAAAAATATCCGGAATATCTTTTTTATGTTTTTAAGCAGGGCATAATAATCCTCCCCTGCACTCTGGTCTGACACTACAAAATCAGGATACTGTTTCTCAATACGCTGAACGATTCCTCCACCATATTCTATATTTTCAAAAGCTTCCTGATCACATTGAAGCAATATATAATTTGCACGCTCCAGATCACTGTGCCCCAGTAACTTATGCAGCTGTGATAATTCCATAACCACCATAGGCATCATATATTCCGTCCCCGAATCCGTCTTTACCACTTCCGTGATCTGAAATTCTTTTCCGGCAATGACATAAATATCTCCTATGGATTTGTGCTCCCGCCTGGCTAAGGAATCATTAATGATGATGCGATTTCCGCTCAAATCCTTGGAATACTTATAAAGACTCCTGTTTATTTCATCATCTGATACCCCTGCCGCAAACGCCTCTGATAATTCATCGGTCTGATATCCTATGCTATATCCTGTCACATCCTTGTCCTGTTCCAGTCTCTTTAATTCCTCATTTTTAAAATCTTGTTCCTCGTCTTTTGTAATTTTAAGATCAAACGCACCTTTTTTCTCTTCCAATCCTGCTACAATGGATGTTTCCACATTAGAAGATAATTGGAACATGCTTATACTGAGAAAACATGCAACAAAAATACTCAGAAAAGCAGAAAAAGTGAGCATCTTACTCTTACAAAGAAATGTCATTCCCATTCGAAACATTTTCTTCTCCTTTCTCCCACCAATTATTTTGTGCATAATCCCACTTTATCACAAAAACAGGTTATACAAAATGTAACAACCGACAGATACGGCAATCCCTCCAGCCGCTTTCCCTTTGCTTCGGGACACAACCAGACAGATCAAATTGAAGAGCACAGTACATGCTAGCATCATATATAATATATTCGACATTTGCAGCAGAATCATATAGGAAAAAACCACACTTATCAGAAATGATAACACAATCCCCATGAAATCTTTAATATAGATATCACGTTTCAGTCCTTTGGAAATTAATATCTCCTCAAAAGGAAATTCCTGTGTGCGTAAGGCTGCTGCTCCCGCCAGTGCAATTCCAAGCAAAGGCAGAAATCTGCTGCAAAGCTCAGTCCCGGGCATGTCCTGACGAAAAAATATGGTCACAAAACTAAAATATACACAAAACAACAGCGTCGGCGTCAGATAATAATTCATGATGTGATGTTTCACGATCAATAATAACCAATTCATCGAAGGATTAACTTCTCTTTCATCCATTTTCAACAAGTGCTGTAGCGAATCACAGATTTTTGTTCGAAAAATCCGTATCTCATTAAAATAGGCTTCCATTTTCCCATTTCTGATCAGGGAATATAGAATCACAGCAACGCAAAGAATACTAAACGCAGCACAAATATAAATCACCCGGTTACTCACCATTTTGTTTAAGGAATCATTCCAAAGTGCTGATTGTCCAATATGATTGAAACAAATCATAAAATGCCGGGAATGTATGGAATCTTTTATTTCCATTGCCGATATAAAAAACACACCAGAAACAAGAAACATCATGGTTGCATTTGACAACATGGCAATAAGTACACATACAGCACCTAAAAATAATATCTCCGGCAATAATGTCTTTGCAAACCACAACAATGGTTTTAAAATCGAAATCGGACATGCAAAATACCACGCATACCCCATCAGAAACATTTGAAATATTCCAAATAGTACGGTCTCGATTCCTGCAACGATCACACAATACGCGATATATTTTTTACACAAAAATGAAAAGGAACCCATCGTTAAAATAAAATAATTCGGCTGCTTTTTCAGATCGGCAAAAGACATAAACACCACAGGAAGTAACAGGCATAATATGATCTGCATTTTACTTAAAATATAAGCAGAAAACATTCCATTATAACCACTGGTCGCAATTTCCCGGTTATAAAAATTGACAGATTCATTTACCCCGTTCTCGATGCTTTTCTCGTTGTTCTGATATTTTATTTCAAAATCTTCGGCATAATATTTCATTTCCAGCTCTTGTGCGAGATAATCGCTCCCATTTTCCGGACATGTCCCATAATAGGTACAGCCACCCAGAGAAACATTTAATGCATCCATTTGTCCTGTCAATTCTTTCTGTGAAAGCGGTATTTCCAGTTTCTGAAACTGATGGGTGTCCATTTTTTTCAGATTATGTATTTTCACATTGGATAAGCCACATAAATGCAATATTTTTCTGACATTCGCCCGATATCTTTTTCTTTCCACGCCGTTTAAACGAATCATTTCTTTTCCGTTTAATTTCGAAAGCTTTTCTTCCAGATCACTGATTTCTGCGTCCACGTCCGTTTCATCATCGAAAGCCATATATCCGCTTTTATACTGCTCCAGAGTATCCTCCATCGAAGCGATATCCTCCTGCAGCATATCGTTGACCAGTTCTTTTTTATCATAATCCCCCACCAGCAGCCTCAAGGCACGATGACTATAATCCATCGGTGCCACATTCCGGCATAATCTGTACGGATTGCATACCAAAATCAAAAGGAGAATCTGCAATGCACAAAATATCCACAATGAATCATGACGCAGGAGCCGCTTCCATTCCATTTTAATCAATTCCATTTCAATCCTCCTCCAAAAGAAGATTCTGGTAGATATACGCCTCCTCCAGCGATGGCTTACTCAGATGACCGTCGCACGACCGTATCAGCTCGTCCTTATCTCCCTGAAATATCATATTTCCCTTATTCAGTATCCCAATTTTGGAACAGATATCTTCAATGTCACTCACAATATGTGTGGATAAAATAATCGTTTTTTGTTCCGCCAGCGATGCAACGAGATTTCTTAACCGGACCCGTTCCTCCGGATCCAGCCCGGCAGACGGTTCATCAATGATCAGAACCGATGGATCTAAAATCATTGCCTGGGCAATTCCCAGTCTTCTTTTCATGCCACCGGACAAAGTCTTGTATTTTTTGCCAATGCAATCGGATAAATTCACAACCGACAGCACTTTTTCCACTTTATCTCTACGCACTTCACGATCTTTCACGCCGCTTAATACCAGAATATATTCTAAGATATCCCCGCAGGTCTCATTGGGATAAAAGGAAAGCTCCTGTGGACAATAACCGATCTTTTCCCGGATTTTCTTTTTTTCCACGATAGAAACACCATCAATCCATACTTCACCGGATGTGGGCTCTGTCAAAGTAGCCAGAACTTTCATTAATGTTGTTTTTCTGGCTCCGTTTTTTCCTAACAGCCCAAAAACACCGTGATCAATATGCAGATCAATATGATTTAATACAACCGTGTGCCCGTATTCTTTTCTCAGTCCCCGAATCTGTATTCCCATTTGTATTCCTCTCAACAAATTTAATATGAATGATTTCATTATAGCCCATATATCCCTTAATGTACATCCTGTCCATTCGAGTGAAAAAAGCTTTTCAAGTTAATCAGCAGACACTAGTTAGTTTTCTAATTATTTGAATCCTAACAAGCTATATACGATTTTTTGCTGTTTGTCAAATCAAAGGATGCAGTTGTTCTTTTCGATTTTTTTCGCCCTTGTTCGCATTGCGTTACGCACATTTTCCTATACACGAAAAAGAAAAATGTTCCGTAATATATAACGCATATATTTTGTATAGCGTTATTATATCACGGAACATTCCATGTATTTTTTAAGAATTCCTTACGAATTTATTTTATAATTTTCATTGACTTTACGTATCCTGTTTTGCCGGTAAACAGCTTTTTGTATGCTGTCACGTTCTTCTTGCCACAGGAGATCTTTGCCTTTCCGGAAATTCCCTTGATGGCATTTTTGCCAACCTTTTTCAATCCGGAGGATTTGATCACAATCTTCTTCAAAGCTTTATCCTTTGCAAATGCTTCTTTGCCAATAGAGGTAACATTTTTACCAATCGTCACTTTGGTAAGGCTTCTGCAGCCTGCAAATACTTTGTCGGATACCTCGGTTACGCGGAAGGTCTGTGCAGCTCCTGCCGCTGTAGTTTTCACGGAAGCAGGGATCACTGCTGTTTTACATTTCTTGTCGGATACCTTCTGCAGAGCCACCGTCTTGGCTACCGTATCGGTTACCACATAAACCATACCCTTTATCGTGAAGGAAGATCCCTTGCTGACCGATGGATTTTGTGCCGGCTGTGGTTCCTGTGTTGGTACAGCCGACGGCTGCGCTGCCGGTGCGGCTGTTGGCACAAAACTTGATGCCGGTGTCTGTGCCGGATCCGAAGATGGTGCCTGTGACTGTGCCGGATCGGAGGATGTTGCCGGCTCCGTTGTTTCTGTCGCCGGTGTTTTATTGTCCATCAGAGAACCCGGAAGCTCATCCTCCGGCAGACCGGTTTCCGTTCCGGACTTTGGTTCTATGGCAATCTCCTCTCCTTCATATACGGAACCGGTCACTGCTACGGCATCCACTGCAATGCCGCCGCTTACCACTTCAATCGTTACGGTATGCTCCGTATCCTCCAGACCACTGATCTGATATGCCGTGCACATATTATCTGCCTCCCACAGAGAATCATTCTGTTTATAGGAAGCTCCATCTACCGTAACATTGAGCTTAGCGGCATCTGCTTTGTTATAACCCAGAAGCTCCAGACCGGTTCCCTGAAAGGTATATGTCAGGGACGCTCCAGCCCCGGTACTGTAAGAAGCACTTCTCTGGTATACATACATTTTCTGATTGGCACAGGTGCGTGACCACTTGTCATTATAAACCAGCTTTGCGTTCTTCTCCGGTGTCAGATCATAGGTCTCCATGTTATCAATATATTCCTTATAATATGGTGCATATCCCTTGATCTTTGTCACCGCCAGATTATCAAACCGTGTATATGAATTGCCACAGCCGATGGCAACACGTCCGGATGTAATTGGATTTGCATCCTCATAGTCTGCAATCAAAGTATCATTGATATACGCCTTGATCACGTTTCCTTCCCCGCGAAGCTTAAGCTGGAACCAGGTTCCCGGAGTAACCTTGGATACATCCACAGAGCCTGTTGCAAGCTCCTCGCCCTTATTGGCCGTGGAACCAAATTTTGCACGATAGAGCACCCATGTGCCATCATCATTGACCTTCAGAGAATAACCGGAATTGTTGGAAATATTCTGGGTTCTTCCGGTCTGACGGATACCAATCTGTGCATACTGCTTATCTGCTGCTCTCTCAAATAATGCATCAATAGAAGCGGTATAATTTGTCCAGCGAAAATCACCGATCAGCGTCTCAGGATCACCGTTGTTCCATGCCCCGCCAATACCGTTTGACTGCTTATCTAGCTGCTGGCGCAGAACATGGTTGCCGTTTCCGCTCTTATAAACTTCAAATGCTCCGTTTAATGTGTGGGTGTAACGTGCCATTGCACCCTTTTCACCACCACGGGATGTGATATAATCTTCTGTCCCGCCGGTGAAACCGCCTTTGCCGTCAAGAACCGGAACAGTCTTGCCGGTGTACTCAAAATCATCGGCATACAGATAACCGCTCTCCGTATCCTGGATATCTCCGGTCGCATCGGTATCAAGAACAGTACGTTCCCCCTCTACCGGAAGTGCCTTTGTATGCTCCTCACTGTCTGAAACATCCAGAGAAGTTACGGTTACTGTGGAATTTGGCTTCACTTCAAAGGAATAAACGCCGTCTGCATCCGCAGATAACTCATCAATACATTTCATATAATTCTCATTGAACGCACCCTCATCTGCTGCTCTCGTCTCCCAGAGCTCCAGCTTCTGATCTGCATTCAGTTTCATGTTTTTGGTCTGAAGCGTATATGTCATCGGATACTCACTGTCATTTACGATCACAGTGGAGAAATTGCTCTTATCCGGTGCTGCCAGCGTCATGTAGTTTTCTCCGCCCCCGCGGCCGTCCACCGCATTGCTTCCACTGCCGGCCTCCTGATAAGCAGATGCCTTGCTTGCAGAAGGTACTCCACGCCAGATTCCTGCTGTATTGGACTCATTCTCCCAGCCTGTTACCGCAAATTTGCTGATGTGGGCAAGCACCAGAAGTCCTGCATCATAATGCATCCAGCCGGACCATGGATCCCTTGCAGAAAGCAGCTCCTTGAAAGAATACTGGGCTCCTTCATAATAAGAACCGATCGCCGGCTGATAGATCACATGACTCCGGCGTGATTCCACAAAACTCTTGATGACGGTATTTCCCATTTCCAGTGCACTTCCGGAACCACCGATCCCGGTACCCTCTACGGTCGGAGCTTTGTCCGTGGTAGACGGGCGAAATGCGGAATTGGAAAAGGTTGCCTGCTCCTCACTGTTCCACACTTCCTTGTCAATCTCTTCTGCCAGCCACTTCATTCCGCCGTTATGGTCATCCCATGTCTTGTAATGATAACCAACCACATCCACGGCATTCATAAAGTCCTTATCACTCTTTAACTTTTCTGCGACCTGATCACTGACCTCATTTGCCTCATCGGATACCACAAGCTTGATCTGATGGAACAATGCCCGCTCCTTCTCATCCGGAATGGTCTCGGCATTTTCAGCAGCGATCCATTTTGCAAAGTTCTTAGTCCGGTCAACATCACTGCTGCTCCACGCCTCATTTGTGTTTGGATTGATATAATCCACCATATAACCATACTGCTCATAAGCTGCCAGAATACTCTGCTTATACCAGGTATATTTGTCCTCATCGGTCTTTACCCATGCAGGAGTACGCCAGCACAAAATGCTGACTTTTAGATCCGGGTTGATCTTTTTGGCATCCGCAGCAAGCTGCCAGCCCGGATTACGGAGAACATTTGCCTTCTCGCCCTTTGTTCTCATCGTGGCACTTTCCGAACCGGTAGAATTGTTACGATCATTTCCCATTTCCAGCTTTACATGGGTAAAGACCGGATATTGTCCACCAAATAAATACTGCATCATTTCTGCATATTTCTCCGGATTTTGTGATTTGTAATCCATCAGAAGATCACTGGTGGAATTGGCACTTAACATACCAAAGCCTTTATATGTCAGACCATTGACATTGTCTGCCTTAATGTCATTGCCATCGATCACAATGCTGCCTGTTTTTGTTTCCACTGCTGCCCCTTTCCCAGAAGATGCACTCACCCCTGCGATCCCCACATTACCCGTCAGGATCATAGAAACACTGAGCAGACATGCTCCTGCCCGTTTCAAAATTTTTTTTGCCATATTTTCCTCCTTATATAGAGTGTATAAAATATTGATACTAACTGTATTATACGCACTCTCATAAGAATCCGGCAATCTCAAATTATTCATGCATCCCAGTAATATGAACATTTTTCTATTCATAAAACGACATGGTACAATTACCATGTCAGGCTTGTACCATGTCGTTTCCTACAATCGGTCGGGGTTATTCCCTCATATTTTTTAAACACCATCCCAAAATACGTGGGATTGTCATACCCCACAGCCTCCCCGATCTGCGCAATACTTTTTGTGGTTGTCAGCAATAGATTTCTCGCAGCCGCCATCCGCCGTCTGGCGAGATATTCCATGGGACGCATCCTCATTTGTTCCTTAAAGACACGGCAGAAATGCTGTTTTGTCACACCGCTGATCGCTGCAAGTTCCTCCAGGGTAAGATCCGAAGCATAATTTTCATTCATATATATCACCGCACGCTGCAGGATATCCTTATCTCCGTGTCCACCATACTTTTTGTGTTCCAGCAATGCCTGCCGGATACTCATAATATACTCATAGATCAAAACAGAGCAATATTCATCCCCATATAACGGATCCTTCGCCGCCCCTAACAACTGATGAAAGAGCTTCTCAATCTTTTCATTCACTACGTTTTTCTGATAAACAAAATCCACAAAGCCCAGCCCCTTCATCATTTCTGCTAAATATTCGCCACGAAAAACGATCCAGCAGGTTGTCCAGTCGTCTTCGATCACAGGGTAATATTCATGGGGAATCCCAGGACCCAGATAACATAAGCTCCCTTTCTCCAAGGTATAGCTGCCTCCTGCCACATGAAAATTGCCCCTGCCACTCTGGGTATATAAAAACTGATGGGATACCAGCCCCTCCTCCCGCTTCACATGATACTCAGGCTCCGCAATCCCAATTCCTGACAGATAAAACGGCAGACACTTTTGTTTTCCAAGAATCGGATAAATCCACTCCATTGATATTCCCCTCCTGCCCGTTAACTTTTTATGCTGTATATGAAACTTCCGGTATTTTAAACGATTTCGTACTTTTTTAACTGGTTCCGGTAAACCGCATAATCCGGGCAGTACCGTTCTACCTCTGCCCAGAATAATACAGAATGATCCATATGCCTCCTGTGAGCTAACTCGTGGACGATCACATAGTCCATGAGCTCTGGAGGCATATAATATAATTGATAATTAAAATTTACATTGCCCTTGGTACTGCAGCTTCCCCAGCGGGTTTTCTGATTTCTTATGGTGATCCTTCCTACCTGTACATCCATCTTTTCACAATAATAATGCACTCTGTCTGCAAAGACCGCCCGAATTTTCTTCCATTCCTTCCCGCTGATCTCATCCACCGGCGGTGCCCCTGTGGAGACGGACTGTTCGCGTCGTTTTTCCATCAGTCTGCATTTATGCTCGATCCAGCTTCTGTGACTGTCGATAAACTCCTGTATCTCCCTCTGAGGCATCCGGAGAGGTGCCCGCACGATCACACTGACGTCCCTTTTGACCTCCAGACTGACGGTTTTTCTTCTGGTTTTTATAATCTGAATCTCCATCGCTTTATCCCTGCTTTCCGTGAATGATTTCTGCCAGTTTTTCAAATACACGGTCTGCATAGAGCTGCTTGATCTCATGACGGCTCTTCCCGGTCACATCGACATTGATCTCATCAACCGATACGTTTTCCTTCCAAATAATACTGAAAAATGCCTGCCCCTGCACGCTGTCCGCATTATTAGGATCAAGATTTCCTGTAGTTCCGGTAATGCCAATACCGATATCAGTATTTAACTTTTCCCGGGCAGTCTGTGCCATTGCTGCAGCACACTCCTTTGAATATACACCGTATGTCTCGATCACTTCCGGATCCACTCCGGTCAGAACCTTTGTTTCATTGAGATATGTCACAAAGCCTCCCGGAAAAACAGCCGATGCCCCGGAGGTATCCGTGATCATGGATGCGATCATGCCTGACGTGCAGCTCTCCATGGTAGAAATCGTAATATGCCTGTCGATCAGGCTGTTAATGATCAAATCCTGCTGTGTCTGTGTCATTTTCTGTCACCCCCTGATATATAAAACTATATCATTTCTTTCCGGGAATGAAAAGACACATTCCGTTCAACAAATTCTTTTACGTTTGCTCTGTATTTTTTCTTCTGGGTATGGTATCCTCATATGTGGTACTTTAGATTATAAAATATTCGACAATGTTCGATTCATTTACGAAGGAGAGTTTCATGAAACGTATTGGCTTTGACAATGATAAATACCTGTCCATGCAGTCGGCGCATATCCGGGAGCGTATTTCCCAGTTTGGCGATAAGCTTTATCTGGAATTCGGTGGAAAGCTTTTTGATGATTACCATGCTTCCCGTGTTCTGCCTGGCTTTGCACCGGACAGTAAACTGCAGATGCTGTTGCAGCTTGCCGATCAGGCAGAAATGATCATATCCATCAACGCTGCGGATATTGAACGCAATAAGATCCGCCACGATCTCGGCATTACCTACGATCAGGATGTGATCCGGCTGATCGATGTTTACCGCAAAAAGGGACTTTATGTCAGCAGTGTCGTGATCACACGCTATGCCGGACAGCCTTCCGCAGACCTGTTCCGGAAGAAGCTGGAGGATATCGGAATCCATGTCTATCACCATTACACCATCGAAGGCTATCCAAACAACGTGGAACATATTGTCAGTGATGAGGGCTATGGCAAAAACGATTATATCAAAACCAGCCGCCCCCTTGTGATCGTGACCGCTCCGGGACCGGGAAGCGGCAAAATGGCAACCTGTCTGTCGCAGCTTTATCATGAAAATAAAAACGGGATCAAAGCCGGCTATGCAAAATTCGAAACCTTCCCTATCTGGAATATCCCGCTGAAACACCCGGTCAATCTTGCCTATGAAGCAGCTACTGCTGACCTGAACGACGTCAATATGATCGATCCGTTTCATCTGGAAGCTTACGGGGAAACTACGGTCAATTATAACCGTGATATCGAGATCTATCCGGTAGTTGCTGCCATGTTCGAAGGAATCTACGGACACTGTCCATACAAATCACCAACCGACATGGGCGTAAATATGGCAGGCAACTGCATCATTGATGATAACATCTGTCAGGAGGCATCCCGTCAGGAGATCATTCGCAGATATTATCAGTCTCTGAACCGTTTTGTCCGGGATGAAGCTTCCCGGGACGAGGTCTACAAACAGGAGTTGATCATGAAACAGGCTAAGATCACCGTAAATGACCGCTCTGTCGTTCCTGTTGCAAACAATCTGGCAGCGGAAAACGGTTCTGCTGCCGCCGCACTAGAACTTTCTGACGGAACAATCGTCACCGGTTCTACCTCCGATCTTTTAGGACCGGCATCCGCAGTTTTATTAAATGCCATCAAGGTACTGGGACATATTGACAAAAAGGTTCATCTGATCTCCCGTACCTTTATCGAACCGATCCAGCAGTTAAAAACCGGCTATCTCGGGAGCAGAAATCCCCGCCTTCACACCGACGAGGTTCTGATCGCACTTTCCATGTGTGCCGTATCGGATCCGAATGCAAAACTTGCCTTGGAACAGCTTCCAAAATTGTCCGGCTGCCAGCTTCATGTATCTGCCATTTTGTCAGCGATTGATATTAATACCTTCAAAAAGCTTGGCATCGAGCTTACCAACGAGGCGGTCTACGAAGGTGCTGCCAACCATTAAGCAACCGGTGACAACAAAAGGACAGGGCATTGAGAATCCCTTTTCTCAATGCCCTGTCTTATATTAACTACATACAGCTTTTCGATTATGCTGTCCGGTTTAAATATACACGGAACTTAAGAATTCTGTTTCTTCAGTCCCAGCTCCACAACTCTGTCTGTATATGCGTCCTTTTTCAGGGAAAGAATCTCTCTCGCCTGATCCTCGGATAAACCATATTCCTCATCTAACAGTGTCAGGATCTTTTCTTTGCATCCGTCAACGTCCTTCTCAATCTCCAGATTTCTGGCGGTTTCGATATTTTCATCATATTTGCGGAGACCAACCAGTAACGCATTCAATGCATCCGGATAATACTTCATATTATCGTAATTCTCATAGGAGTTCAGAGAACGCTGCACCTTCATCACCGTCACGATCTTATCATAGGTCTCCTGATCCTTGTTTTTCATGTTAGTTCCGAGAATTTCCCGATAAGCATCCGTGTATTTGCCAGCCTCAAAAAAGCTCTCTGCCTGCTTCATCGTAGAATTGTAACTGAAGATTTCAGTTCCTGAAATCTCCGTTGCCAGAAACATTGCTGCCAGGATCACCACAATGGATACACCAACTTTGTTGAGCTTTCCGGTGACCTCCAGCTCCTCCTGGGCAGCTTCTTCTGCCTTTTTGGCTTCCTTTTCTGCCTTCTTCTGTGCCTTTTCCTCAGCTTTGGCCGCTTTTTTCAGTTCTTTTTCCTCAGCTTTGGCTTTTTTGGCTTCGGCTTTTTCCTCTGCCTTTGCTGCCTTCGCCGCTTTCTTTTCCTCTTTGGCGGCCTCGGCGGCCTCCTGCTTCGCTGCCTCTTCCTCTTTATCCTTTTCCCGCTGGGCAATCTCCGCTTTGGCAATCTCATCCGTCACGATATTGCCAAAGAGACGCTTTAACAGACCCGGCTTTTCCTCCTCCGGCGTCGTAGGAAGCTCCGGTATGGAATCCTCCGTCAATCCTTCCAGCAACCCCTGCATATCATCCGGCTGTCCGTCTTCCTCCGGCTCCAATGCCAGAATATCATCCAGTCCAAAGACTGCTTCTTCCTCCTCCGGCTCATTCCCGGTTGTCTCCTCCCGGATGGCATCTGCGGCATCCGGCGCAGTTGTCTCTGCATCTGCGGTATCCGGTACATTCGTCTCTGCATCTGCGGCATCCGGCACGGTCGTCTCTGCATCTGCAGTATCGGGCACGGTCGTCTCTGCATCTACGGCATCCGGTATATTGTCTGTGATCTCCGCACTGTCTTCTGTCATATCTTCCACCGGTCCGGCTGTCATCTCCGGTTCCACTGTAACAATATCCGGCTCGCTGTCCTCTTCCGTCTGACCGGCTGCACCTCCTGCAGCGTCCAGATCATCCAGAAAACCTCCTACCATGTCGTCCAGTGACTGTGACTCCCCGTCAGTATCCGGAATATCATAGGAAGAATCCGTCTGTAACTGCTCCGGATCATCTGAGAAATCCAATCCCTCGATCTCGCTCAGATCCGGCAGATCCGATAAGGAAACCATGTCTTCGTAATCAGCCGGTGTCTCCTTCTCCTGGGAAACATCCTCTGCAGCGGTTTTATCCGGTGTCTCTTTCTGCAGCAAAGCAACCTCTGCGTCTATAGAAACCGGTGCCTGCTCCGGTTCCGCTGTCTCCGGCACAGATCCGGGATCTGCCGTATCCGGCACAATCTCCGGTTCTTCCCCGGATTCTGTGCTTTTCTCTCTCTCTTCATCCAGAATACCGTCACCATCCAGATCCAGATCGGAAATATCGCCAAGATCTTCCAGATCCATAAAATCATCCTCATCCATAAGGCTGCTTAAATCCTCTAAATCCACAAAATCCGCCAGATTATCATATTCGCTTGTTTCATCCGTGGCATCCTTTGCCATATCCTTTAAATCGTTATCACTCAAACCTCTCTCTCCTTAACTCAACTTACTCTGATGCAGATCCGCCCGTATGTTCAGGCTTCAATATGTAATATCTGATCGATCGCATCCACCAGCTGTCCGATCTCCGGTTTTGATAACTGCATATCTGCCCCCAGACTCTCTCCCTTTTTATACATTTCGTCATTGATCAGGGAAGAGAAGATAACAACCGGAATGTGTTCCATATGTTCATTTGTCTTGATCAGTTTGGTCAGATGATGACCATCCATCTGTGGCATCTCAATATCTGTGATCACACATGCCACCTTCTCATCAAGAATCCCCTTCTCATCATATGCTGTCAGCTTATCCCAGCATTCCCTGCCGTTACTGGTAATATCAATATTCTCAAAACCTGCCCTCTTAAGACAGTCCAAAAGCATTTTGCCAAGCAGCGGAGAATCCTCCGCAATCAGAATCGGAGAATTGACTCTCTTTCTTCCCACCATATGGTCTACATCCGAAACTTTCAAGCCCGTTTCCGGATTAATCTCTGCCACAATCTTCTCAAAATCAAGGATAATGATCAATCTGCCCTCGATCCGTACAATTCCGGTTGCCATTCCCATCCCGGCTGCGTTGATCGTAGAATCCGGTTCAATAATATCCGTCCAGGATACTCTGTGGATCCCCTCCACACTCTGCACATGAAATGCTGTATTGAGCTTGTTAAAATTTGTCACAATATACATATCCCCTTCTGTAGAAGAAGACATCGGAAGATTCATGACTCTGGAAAGATCCACAATGGAAATGATCTCATCTCTCGGCATAAAAATTCCCTCGATCCTTGCATCTGCATTCGGAATCGGCGTTGGCTTCTGATAAGGAAGAATCTCCCGGATCTTGGCAACATTGATACCATAGTAATTCTGACCCACACGGAATTCTAATATCTCCAGCTCATTTGTTCCACTCTCTAATAAAATCCCTGTCTCCATATTTAAACCTCCTTAATTTACACAAATTCTGCCTGTTTTGTTTCCATCAGAAACCTGAATCGACCCATTTTGAAGCTTTTGTTTTTTGTCCACCTCAAAAACAAGAACCGCCTCCGAGCTTCGTCCGGACGCCATCCTTTCCCTGTAATACTGCAGATCATTCTTTAAAATAGTCATCAATGGTGCTCCAACGATTTCACCATCTGCCTCCAGACGATACTGCAGCTGCTTTTTCATCAGATTCACTTTCTGCCCGGAAGCTGCCTGATTCCTGATGCGAAAATGAACAATATAAAGTGTCCTGCCATCATGGGCACTGATGGCTGCATCTGCCGAACCATATGTATCCTTCCGTTCAGCAGACATCATTTTAATATCCACCTGTTTGAGATTGAATACTTCCTGTGCCGGTACATTATCTGCAGCATCTGTCCCCCCGGCATTCCCCTGTTCATCCGGACTGCCTGATACAGACGGTGCCTGTGTCACTGCTGCCGGCTTTCTGGTTGGTATCGGTGTCGGTGTTGCTCTGAGTATACTTCTGTCATAATCCAGAATATCGTCATTGTTTTTGTCGTACTTCAGCAATGCCCCCGCCATATACTCCGCTTCCATATCTCTATTGATATCATCCAGATCAAGTATCTTGCCACATCCTGACAAAACAACTGCCGTGGTGATCACTGTCACGATCCATCTCTTTTTCATATAATAATCATGCCTTTCTCATCATTCTACGTTTCCGTCCCCAAGCATGTCAGGTTCCAAAACCACATTTATATGGTATCATACTTTATTGTTTTACGCAATGATTTCCATCGTTTGCCGCATCTTTTCGCCTAACTTTTACGATCTATATCAAACCAGAATTCCACGCCATTTCTGTGATTTTCCACACCACACTGCTGGTTCATGGACTCCACGATCGCTTTTACAATGGACAATCCGATCCCACTTCCACCGTAAGCTCTGGTTCTGGCCTTATCTACTTTGTAAAATTTGATCCAGATCTTGTCCAGCTCAGCCTCCGGAATCTGCTCTCCGGTATTGAATACCCGGACTCGGACTACCTTTTCCCGCATTTCCAGACTCACACGGATCCTCTTTTCACCGTCTACGTGATTGATCGCATTGCTGATATAATTGGTAACGATCTCTTCAACCATATACTCATCTGCCCACACGTATACCGGCTGTGTCTCCTCCATATAGATCTCCGCCCCCTTCTGCTCTGCCAGCAGTCTGGCAGACTGGATCACGGAACGGATCACCTGTACAATATCAAACCTCTCAAACGAGATCTGGTTCTTGCCAAATTCTATCTGGTTTAACGTCAGAAGCTTCTTTACCATTTTGTTCATTTTATTGGCCTCATCAATGATCACATCGCAGTAAAACTCCCTGCTTTCACTGTCCTCATTAATGTTGTCATGAAGTCCTTCCGCATAGCCCTGGATCAATGCGATCGGGGTTTTTAGTTCATGGGAAACATTTGACAGAAATTCCTTTCTCATTTCATCAATCTGTATCTTATCTTCGATGTCCTTCTGAAGCTCATTATTGGCTGATTTCAACTCAGAAATGGTTCCCTCCAGCCGTTCCGACAGCATATTAATACTTTGACCCAGCTGACCGATCTCATCTTCGGTCTGCACCGGATATTTTGCTTCAAAATCCAGCTGAGACATTCTTTTCGCGATATCTGTCAGATAAACGATGGGCTTCGTAAAGTTGTTGCCGATCAAAAATAACAAAATTCCGGAAATGAGGACTGCGATCACACCGATATACGCCAGAAAACGATTGGAAACCGCAACGCTTTCCCGCATACTCTGATAATTTGTGCTCATATAAATAAAATCACCGGAATCAATCCTGCCAAAAAGCTCCAGATAATAGGAACCGATCCTTTCATCATAGGACTTAAACACCTGATAATTATCGTTTTCCTTGATCAGTTCCCTGCCATCCCGCTCCACATAACCATTCACCAGCCCAATCACATAATCCATGGTTTTATCACGGACATTCTGTTTCTGGATATCACTCAGAGAATCGGCCGAAGGATAACAAAAGGTATACTGTAATATTCCAAAATAATCATTGATCCGGAACAGATATGTGTTCATGGATCCATTTTCCGTAAGGGAGTCCAATGCATTGGCACTCTTGTCCGACAAACCACTGCTGCCGGCTCCGCCATGCAGATCCCTGTCCTGTTTTACGATCACGTTGATCTTCCGGAAGGATTCTGACAAAGTGCTTATCTTACTATGTTGATAGTATATTGGCAAAAACAACTGATTGGCCAGCCAGCATCCCAATATCGTCATGGCAAGAATACTGCACAATACCACGATCAGCTTTGTTTTGATAGACCTCATCTTTCCAAAAGATACCTTTTTGTTCTTCATGCTTTTTTACACCTCAAATTTATAACCCATTCCCCAGATTGTTTTAATGTACTCCCCCTTATCTCCAAGCTTGCTTCGTAATTTTTTTACATGGGTGTCAATCGTTCTGGCATCACCGAAATAATCGTAATTCCACACATTATTCAGTATCCGCTCTCGGGAAAGTGCCACTCCCTGATTATTGATAAAATAAGTAAGCAGCTCAAATTCTTTATAGCTGAGTTCAATATTCCTGCCATCAATCTTTACTTCATGGGCTGCCTGGTTAAGCATGATGCCTCCCACTTCCTTGATTCCCTCCTCCAGGACATTGGTACGACGCAGGATTGCTTCTACCCTTGCTACAAGGATCTTGGGACTAAACGGCTTGGAAACATACTCATCCACACCCAGTTCAAATCCCTGAAGCTCATCCTTCTCATCGCTTTTGGCAGTAAGCATAATAATGGGTACCTTTGAATATTTCCTGATTTCCCGGCATACCTGCCAGCCATCCATTTTCGGCATCATAACATCAAGAATGATCAGTGCAATATCCTTATGCTCGTAAAAAACATCTACAGCTTCTTCTCCATCGCCAGCCTCCATCACTTCAAAATTCTGCTTCACCAGAAAATCCCGAACCAGTTTTCTCATTCTCTGTTCATCATCAACGACCAGTATTTTTAATTTTTCCATTTCAAAATCTCCTTTACTGTTGTTTTCCTGTTGATCAGCCGGAATATTTTGCATGACCGGAAATCCACTGCTTCACCTTTTCCATAAGCATCTGGCGTTCCAGATATGCCCTGTTTTTCTTTTCATACTGTTTCTGCGAATCGTACTCGTCAGTCATGTCCTCATACTGTCCCTTCACGTATTTGTCATACTCGTCCTGGGTATAACTGATATTCTCCATTTGTGCGATTGCCTCTGCTGCCAGATACTCCTTGGCAGTATCCTCTGCCAGGGAAACCAGATCCGACTTTACAAACTCTTCCTCACTGTTATATCCAAACATGGGAAAAATCTCTTCTTTACTGCAGCCATATACTTGTGCCATATCATAATATCCCTGAAGAACCTCCTTCTTGGCATCCTTCAGCAGAGATTTTGGGTAGTTATCCGCTTCACAGGTCTCTAACACGTCAGACCACGCATATTCCGCTTTCTGCTCCTCATTTTCCTTATGAAGCTTCTTTTTCAGATACGCATTATATTCTGCCGTTGTTTTATACTTTTTGGAAATAGACTTTACAAAGTCATCGGAATACTCGGGAAGCACTTCTTCTCCGCAAATATAAAGAACTGTCGCATGAAACTCCACTTCTTTGCCGTCAATGGACGGATCATCATAAGTTCCCTCCGGCACCGGAACGGTAAACACCACGGAATCACCTGTATTTACTCCGGTCAGATTCTCCTCAAACCCGTCCAGCCATTCTCCGGATCCCAGTTCCACATAATCTTCTCCACAAGTATCTTCCTTTTTGGTGCCATCCACATATCCCTCAAAGGAAGCCCGGATCGTCTGACCTGTCTGTGTTGTTCCTGTCAGCTCCTGATAGGATGCATGATCCTCCAGAATACTGTCCACCTCATCCTGCACATCCTCATCGGTAACTTCCAAAGAAACCTGTATTCCTTTGTAATCCCCAATCGTTATATATTTTGTAGGATCATAATCCAGTTTTTCATTCACCGTATGATTTTTTGACCAGAGCAGCAAACCTGCTCCTCCGATCAAAATCAATCCCACGACACAGACTGCCCCGATCCATACCTTTTTATTCTTTAAGGGATTATTCTTTTTTACTGTTTTTTTAGTTGTTTTCTTTTTACTCATAAACTGATCCTTTCTCTATTGTTGTCACATAACTGCTCTGTCAGATAAATAATAGTTTCTTTTTCTAAGGGATTCCTCAGTCCGGCCTCTTGGAGCATATCTGTAAAATCGCCACCGGCCGGCATTTCGCACAGCTTGAGAGAACTCTTCCGGATCCTCTGATCATCCTGTTGCATCACCATATACTGCAAAGCACAGATCTGTGCCAGACAGTAATCAATGTAATAAAAGGGACTGGCATAAATCTGATGCTGTCTCTGCCAAAATCCTCCCTTTTGAAAATACTCCATTCCATCCATGTCCAGATGCGGACGGTATTGCTTCTCCAGCCTGTGCCACACCTCATGTCTCTGCTCTTTGGATAACTCCGGATACCCGTATATGATCTGCTGGAACTCATCCACCATACAACCGTAGGGAATAAAGCATATGGCATCTTCCAACTGTATCCGCCGGAATTCTTCTGCATCCTCATCCATAAGCCCAGCCGTCTCCGGTGATAATTCCCGGTACATCTCCAGACCATTGTACAAAATATCCTCCGCAGTACCCTTCGGAGCCGGATTTCTTTCTTTATAATAAAGTCCATTATCTATAATATGAAGCTTCTCCAGCCCCAGCCGCCGACATCTGCGATCCTGATACCCGGATGCCAGCACAACCCAGTACTCCTTGATCCATTTCCGGAACTGCCCAATCTGACCACTGTCATAACAATTTCCAGGCTTCCGACAATACCCCAGCTCTGTGTAGTTTTGACAACCGGCTCTTTTTGCCTGCTGTGTTCTGTTTATGACCAGCCTGTCGTACAGATCATCCAGCCGTGTGCTGTTCTCCGCCATAAAATCCTGCAGACAGCTCCATGCCTTCCGACGGATTTCTCTGTCCGGATCTGTCTGATACCGGTTCAGCTCTGCCATGCCGATCGTTTGTCCATCCCATAGAAACCCGGCAGAGTCCAGAAGCTTTTCATATTCACCCACCAGCCGGTGTTCTTCCTGCAAAAGTTCTACCTGCGCCGGCGATGTGGATTTCATCGGCTGCTCCTGCGCGCCAAGAATCTCTACCACTTCCTCCACACTCCGGGCAATATGATCTGCACCGGCTCTTTCCAGCTCCCCGGTCTTGGCAAAACCATAATAAACTCCCAGAGAATCAATACCGCAATCCTTCGCTCCCTGAATATCATGACGCCGGTCTCCGATCATGATCATATCCTTTTTGTCCTTTTCAGAAAGACCAAGCCTGCGAAAAACCTCTCTGATCACTGCCGTTTTATTATTCCGTGTTCCATCCATACTGGCTCCCACAGTCACATCAAAATATTTCATCAGATGAAAATGCTGCAGGATCCTTACCGCATACGGCTCCGGCTTGGATGTTGCCAGTGCGATTACCTTTCCCTGGTTTTTCAGACATGATAATGCCAGAGCGATCCCTCTATAGGGCTTATTTTCAAAAAGACCGATCACCCCATACCTTTCTCTGTATTTTGCAGCTGCTTTCACTGCCCCGGCATGATCCATCCCTGTAATATCCTGAAATCCTTCAATCAGCGGTGGTCCAATAAACTGCAGCAGTGTCTCCCTGTCCGGTATCTCCATGTCTGCTGCCTTCAATGCATAGATCACACAATTAACGATTCCTTCACTGGAATCTGTCAATGTTCCATCCAGATCAAACAAAAGATATTTCCATCCCATACTGCCTCTTTCCCATGCAGATCATTATCATCTGCATGCCAATCCCATAAATCCATGTTACGATGTTGACTACCATAATAATATAGAATATTTTGCCGCTGACCGCAAGCATTCGAAGCTAATTTATCCGAAACTCTTCCTTAATATATAGAATAACTCAATATAGCAAACATTTCTCCAATAATCAAAAAGAGCCCCGAAGGGCTCTTTTGTGGATAACTCTCGTTATCCAGCGTATAATAGGGTGGGAGTAGAAAGTTTTCACTTTCTGAATCTCATTATACAAATCAGTTGTGTCTAAAATATGTATATATTGTGAATAATTTGTTCATATTTCATTTTATTTTCCATACTTGTATACACGCATTTTGTATACAAGTATATTTTTGTGTATTTTCACAACTTTAATCGAAAAAAAATAAGGTTTTTTTAGAAAAAATTGTTGAAATCTCACTAATTTTATGCGATACTTGACTTAAAGTGTTGCGTTAATCACACACAACATACACAATCAAAAATAAAGAAAAGGAGGTTTTTTAGCAATGGCGTTAAAAAATCAGTATCTGATCGACTTACTTGAAACCGTTAAGAAGAGAAATGCAGGAGAACCTGAGTTCATCCAGGCAGTTACAGAGGTATTTATGTCTCTGGAGCCTGTTGTTGAGAAAAGACCGGATCTCGTTGAGGCAGGCGTTTTCGAGCGTATCGTTGAGCCTGAGAGACAGATCATCTTCCGCGTGCCTTGGGTTGATGACAATGGCAAAGTCCAGGTAAACAGAGGATTCCGTATCCAGTTTAACTCAGCAATCGGACCATATAAGGGCGGTCTCAGACTTCACCCTTCTGTATACAGCGGTATCATTAAGTTCCTCGGCTTCGAGCAGATCTTTAAGAACAGCCTTACTACTCTTCCTATGGGCGGCGGCAAAGGTGGTTCCGACTTTGATCCTAAGGGCAAGAGTGACGGAGAAGTAATGCGTTTCTGCCAGAGCTTTATGACAGAGCTGTGCAAGCATATCGGTCCTGACTGTGACGTACCTGCCGGTGATATCGGAACAGGTGCCCGCGAGATCGGTTATATGTTTGGCCAGTACAAGAGAATCCGTAATGAGTGGTCCGGTGTTCTTACCGGTAAGGGTCTTACCTATGGTGGTTCCCTGGCTCGTACAGAAGCTACAGGTTTTGGTCTCTGCTACTTCACAGAAGAGATGCTGAAAGCAAACGGCAAGAGCTTCAAGGATCAGACCGTTGTTATTTCCGGTTCCGGAAACGTAGCAATCTACGCTACAAAGAAGGCTACTGAGTTTGGTGCAAAGGTTGTTGCTCTTTCTGACTCTAACGGATATATCTACGATCCAGACGGAATTGATCTTCCTGTTGTTCAGCAGATCAAAGAGGTTGAGCGTGGACGTATCAAAGAGTATGTTGACAGAACCTCCCATAAGAATGCTAAATATACAGAGGGATGCAGTGGTATCTGGAGCATCAAGTGTGATATTGCTCTTCCATGTGCTACCCAGAACGAGATTGATGCAGACAGTGCTAAGAAACTTGCTGCAAACGGATGCTATGCTGTATCTGAGGGTGCTAACATGCCTTCTACTCCAGAAGCTATTGATGTTTACTTCGAGAACAAGATGCTCTACGGACCAGCTAAGGCTGCAAATGCCGGCGGTGTAGCAACATCCGGTCTTGAGATGAGCCAGAACTCCGAGAGACTTTCCTGGACATTTGAGGAAGTGGACGGAAAGCTTCATGGTATCATGAAAGAGATCTTCAAGTCTTGTGATGAGGCTGCAAAAGAGTTCGGTATGGAGGGTAACTACATGGCCGGTGCAAACATCGCAGGTTTCCTGAAGGTTGCAGAGGCTATGAAGGCTCAGGGTTGTGTTTAATATCCACACCTTTATTCATACGACATAAACATAAAGGGCTTCCACTTTCACAGTGGAAGCCCTTTTTCTCTCTGTCTGCTTTCAATCCTTCACCTCGAAGTTTCTCTCGTTCTCCTGGGTCACCAGATTCTTGATATCCATATCCACAATATCAATATAGCGGTCCTGCTGCAGCATCTGCAGCATGCGGTCTATAGATGCCTCATCTCCCTGCACCTCCATAGTCACAGTACCGTCCTCCTCATTGCGCACCCACCCGGTAAGACGTAAACTCTCCGATACATATCTGGCTCGATAGCGAAACCCCACTCCCTGCACTCTTCCATAAAATAGGATTCTTCTTCGAATTATTTTTCTTTCCATCCTGATCCTCCTCCAGCTCCTATCGGAATATTTTTCTTACTCAAAGCCCATCTCCAATTCCTTCATAAGATCATGTACAGTAGTCATTTCATGAATCCTGCCAATCTCAGCTCCGCAAAAGATCAACCCATTTTCCACATCACCGCGGACCGCTTTTGTCAGGGCATCCGTAATACAATATGGAATTTTATTGATATCACACTGCCGCATGCATCCATAACATTTTTTCACAGGAATCCGTCCCTTCTGCACTTTTTCCAGAAAATGATTGTGAAGTGCACGTCCCGGCATACCCACAGGACTTTTAATGATCTCTATCTCATCTGCCGTACCATGGATATATGCTTCTTTGTATGCCTGCGATGCATCGCATTCCTTTGTGACCACAAACCTCGATGCCACCTGGACTCCATCCGCCCCAAGCTCTACGGCATGCTTTACGTCCTGTGCCGTAAAAATACCTCCAGCCACGATTACCGGAATATCTTGATGAAAATGTACTGCAAACTCCTGCACGGTCTGAATAATCTCCCGAATCCTGTGATCATAATCAAGTCCGTCTATATCCTCCAATTCCTCTCTGGAAAATCCAAGATGACCGCCGGCTTTTGGACCTTCAATCACTACAAAATCAGCAGTTCTGTCATATTTCTTTTCCCAGCGCTGCAAAAGTACCCTGGCCGCTTTGGCAGAAGACACAATTGGTGCAATCTTTGTACTGCTTCCTTTTACATATTCCGGAAGCTTCGCCGGAATCCCTGCTCCACTGATGATCACATCTGCTCCCGCAGCCACTGCCGCTTTCACATGATCTTCATAATCCCGTAATGCCACCATGATATTTACTCCCACCAATCCTCCGGAAGCCTTTTCCTTTGCCAAAGAAAGATGCTTTTCAATTGCTTTACGATTGGCCTTTACCGGATCTGTTTCAAACTCCTCCTCATCATAACCAATCTGTGCTGTTGATATAATTCCAATTCCTCCTTCTCTCGCTACAGCTCCTGCCAAATTTGATCTGCTGACACCAACTCCCATCCCTCCCTGTATAACAGGAATCCTTGCAACCTTCTCTCCAATCCTTAACACTTTCATAAATAATCCTCTTTTCTGTCACAGAATGTTTTTATAACCAAAAAATGTCGATTACATCTTCTATTCTGTAATTATATTAATCATTTATGGCTCACATGTCAATATATCATTTTTTCTTTTACTGTTTCATATAGTTTTTAATACTATATATAACTTAAGAAACCAAAATGTGTACAGGACTGTAATTATGCTGTGCAAGATATTTGACAATGATTTCCGCATCACGTCTGTCTGTTTTGATACGTTTTTTCACAGTCACCTTACAGTTTAATTTTCTGACACAGGAAGTTTGAGTTATAAATCTTCACCCTGTTTCGTCCACTTTCCTTAGCTTCATACAAAGCCTCATCGGCCATCCTTACCGAAGCATTATAATCTCCGCCGTGATACCCGGTTACACCAATGGATATTGTCACAGAACAAATCTTTCCTGTCTCCTTCTCGATTGCCTGACGAATCTTTTCTGCCTGTTTTTCTGCTCTTGCCAAATCACTCTGGAGAATGATCAAAAACTCCTCTCCGCCCCAGCGAAGCATATAATTAGGATACTCCAGATGCGCCGATACAATATCTACAACTTCCTTTAAAACAACATCTCCACTCTCATGACCATATGTATCATTGACTCTTTTGAAGAAATCAATATCAAACAGTAAAACTGAGATCTCCTCTCCTCCGAAACACTGTAGGGATTTGTTTTCATCCATAAGAGTGTCAATGATATTACGGTTAAAAAGTCCCGTCAACTGGTCGTGATATGCACTTTCCTCCAGCATCCTTTGTGCAACATACTGGTACACATAAGATCTCTCCATCGCCCATACCACAAGACAGATCCCACCATAAAACGGAATGCCGAGGATCAGCATCATCAGCAGCTCCGGATAATGCAGAAAGATATTGGCAACGCCGATATCCAGAAAGATCAGACCCGTAAAAATAACACTCCACTTCCCCGGTGCTGCAAATCCAAAAAAGATAAAAATTGCCATAATAATGATAAAACCATCACTGGCAAAAGTAAGATCCGGCAGATATACACACGCCCAGATAGTGCACCACATAATACTATGTGCGATCAGATAGGATAACGGCACGATCACGCGGTAATCCTTCACCTTTGCATTCACGATCATAAAAATAGCAAAAGGAATCAGAATTGCTGTTCTCGCAGGAACTGTCACCATATTGATCTCCCCGAATAACTACCAGTCAGATATCACATAAAACAGAGATGAAATACAGCTTGCGATCACGATCCACATATTCATCACACGGTAATGTTCAAATTTTGATTGATAAAATACTTTGTCCTTTTTCATTCTCCAAACCCCTCTTATAAACTACAAAAAGCATTACAACCCTAGCCGTAATGCTTTCTTTTTTGCAACTGGCTACCATTTTACAGGTCCTATAGCTTTGCGTCACAGTCTTTCGGCTGCTTTGCCCATCTATATTTATTTCGCACATAATTAATAATTTATTTTACCATACTATCTGACGATTTGCAAATGACCCTTTTCATCTGTTATGATCATTCCACATGAATCACATCCCGCAGCACATAATGAAATGTCGGTGCGGAGCTCTTTTTATTTTCCTGATATCCCTCCTTCAAAGAAATCACATCTTCTTTATTGTCCGGATCTACTCCGATATAATCTCCCTGAAATACATTGATTTTTTGCTTTTTAAGGCTTCCGATCAATTTTTCTACCTTCCCCCTGGTTCCCGGTGCTGCGATCAGTTCATTAATCTCCAGCATCTGCACCCATCCCTGATCAAATCCGGCTCCTGCATCGTTTCCGTTAATATTGGCATCCAGAGAACCCTCAATATCTTTCTCTGACAGCACTGCCTCCACTGCTGCAGATATATATGGTTCCCAGTTGATCCGGCATCCGGTCAGATAAGTGGTTGGAGCAACATCTGCCATACTCTGGTTGTATCCCACATGATATACCACATGTTTTCCCTTGACCTCCTCACATGCCACAGCCGGTCCCGTGGTATCGGAATGCTGCGAAATGATCACACATCCTTCGTTGATCAGCTGCGTCGCGTATTTTTTTTCTAATGCATAGCTGCCCCAGGTATTTGTATATTTTACGGTCATTTCTGCCTGAGGCACAACGGATCTTACCCCAAGAAAAAATGCGGTATAACCTGAAATCACTTCGGCATATGGATATGCTCCCACGTATCCCACCTGTGCTTGGTCCGCTGTTATGGTTCCTTCATCGATCAACTGTTTCAGTTTCATCCCGGCAGCTACACCGGAAATATAACGCCCCTGATAGATTGCTCCCATATAAGTATGATAATTATCAAGCTTCGGTTTTTCATTGGCATTGGAACAGGTAGACTGACAAAACTGAATCTTCGGATATTTCTTTGCCCACTGCTTCGCCTTTTCGCCAAACCCGAAGCTTGTGGTAAAAATAATATCGCATCCTTCCTCCACCAGATCCTTTAAAATGCCGTCCTCGCTTCCCTCGGTAACATTAAACCGGGCAATGGTGCGCACCCTGCTGCCGTATTTCTTTTCTACCGCCTTCTGTGCCTTGACAAAGTTTCCCGTATACGCAGTACTGGTATCCCCCACGTAAACAAAACCCGCCGTGATCGTGCGTTGCTCACTGTCATCCTGCAGCAGCAGATGCAGTCCGAACACCGCCAGTATCACAAACAATGCACTGCTGACCGTTATGATATATATCCTTTTCATTCGAATCCTCTACCCCTTTCCCAGCCCGAAAGCTTTAGGCTGCCGACACAATATTTCCTGATTTCATTCCATTTGCTTCATGAGAATCTATTTTTTACCCGTTTCGTATAATCTCTCCACATCTATGGTGCCATCCTCCAAAAGATCCAGAAGAATATCTACTAACCCAGGATCAAACTGTGTTCCTCTTCCTTTCCGAAGCTCCTCCAGCACAAAATCAAGATCCAGCTTTTTGCGGTAAACACGGTTGGCAGTCATAGCATCAAATGCATCAGCAATTCCAATGATCCTGGCATTCAGAGGAATCTCCTCTCCCTTCAGACCATTTACATACCCTTTGCCATCATATCGTTCATGATGATAAAGTGCCCCCTCATCCACATGTTCAATAAACGTAAAATGCTTTAATATCTCCGCTCCCCGGAGTACGTGAGACTTCATCACTCCATACTCTTCGTCAGTCAGCCGCCCCGCTTTATTCAGAATGCGATCCGGGATAGCAATCTTTCCAATGTCATGAAGAAGTGCGGTTTTACGAAGCACCTCCTGATCCTCTTTACTGTATCCCAGTTTCTCTGCAATCATTACAGAATACTCTGAAACTCTCTGGGAATGCTGGCTGGTGTTTTCATCCTTGGCATCCACCGTTCTTGCAATCGTAATGATCGTTTCATTACCCATCTGGATCTGATTTCTGGCAAGTTCTAATTCCTTCTTCTGAAGATTAAGCTTTTTCTGGATCTGTGTCCGGACGAGCAGCCAGGTCAGATACACGATTGCCAGCACCAGTACAATTCCATAATAGACATAAAACCACCAGTGGTCATAAATTTCTTTGTCCTTGATGATCTGATATGTGCTTTCCTCGATCACCTTCGTCTTCTGATGATCGTACACCGCCATATGGAAAACATAATCCCCGGTGGGCAGATCGGTATAGACGATACTTTTCAGTTCACTCTGTGGAAGGACCATCGGCTCCTTGTCATACCCTTCCAGCCACACCCGGACGTAAGGATCATTCACAGAATAGTTGACCACCTCCGGTATGATCTCCACCCGGTTCACACCTCTTGAAATATGCAATGGTTCTCCACGTTCTACATAATAGGTTTCTCCATCCATTTTGATGGACTTCATCAGCATACGATAAGAAAAATTATGGGAATTATAATCGTTCATATTCATATATACTGCACCAAATCCACCGGACAGATATAAATTATCGTTCCCATCAATATAATTCCATGCATTGGGAGTCAGAGACTCCTGCAGACCTTTCGTAGCATTTAACAGATCATAATCCAGCTTTTCTCCATTTTCCAATTTCTTTTTATCTACAACGTAAATTCCTGCGGAACTGAGTACAAAAAGCTCCCCCTTCTTTCCCTCCACGACATCGTAATTGTTATAATATGGAAAATTATCCAGAATACGGATCCTGTCGTTTTTCATAAAACAGAGGCTGTTGCTTGTTACAATGATCAGTCCTCCGTTATCTGTATCTTCTACCATGCGCAGAATGACATCGGAGCTTAATCCGTTCCCCCTCTTGTAATAACTCTGCACTTTATGATCACGGATCACTGCAATTCCATTTCCATCCGTACCTGCCAGAAGAGTACCATCCTCCTGCTGGAACATACACAATATCTTGGGATTCGATAATCCATTCATGACACCGATATTCTCCGACACCGTTCCATTCTGTACAAAAGAAATACCAAGATCTCCTGCCAGAGCAATGGTTCCGTCACTTAATTCCAATGCGGTTCGGAATTTATCTCCCAAAAGACCGTCTTTTTCAGAATAAATCCGGATCGATCCATCCTCTGATACTTTCCAGACACCTTCTCCGGAAGTACATACCCAGAGATTCCCCTGACTATCCTCCATCAGACATCGCACCCGGATGCCATTGAGTTTCTGAGATAAAGCAGTATGTTTTTGTTTGGTTATCCTGCCATTTACAACCTTTAATCCGCTGTCCGTTCCAAAGTATACATCGCCCTTCCACCGGATCACCGTATTGACAACATCCTCGTCCAATCCTGCCTCGGTAAAGATCTCCGTAAAGACCGACCGGCACAGCCGGAGCAGTCCCAGCCTGGATGAAGTAAACCAGAGATTTCCCTGATAATCAATGAGCATATGATCAATGGAACTGTTAAACTTGTTGGTATTCACACTGTGATATGTCCCATCCCCATCCAGAAAACCGGTGCCATTGTCCGTGCAGACAAAAATCTCCTGATTCTCAGACATATGAAGGGATTTTATATTTACCAGATCCCCACAGGATATCGTCCGGAGCTTCTGCAGCTTTTCTCCCTTTACTTTATAAACCTCAATGCGGTTATCCGTCCTGCCCACATATAATCTGCCCTGATCATCAAACATACAGCAGGAATATACTGCCTTGTATGTCTTTTTCTGCAGATGCTGAATAACTTTCCCCTTAGAAAGCAGATACAGGCTCCCTTCATCCGTCACTGCCGCCACATGATCCTTCTGATCTGCAGACAGGCTTTTTGTATAAGTGATCCCGGTAACAATGTCACTGACCGAAAGACCACCGGACAGGGAAACAATCGCAAGGGCATCTGAGGTACCCACGTAAAAAGTCCCATCGGAGCATTCCGTAATACACCGGACAGAGTCCGCCGGAAGTCCCTGGGAAGAGTCTACCACATTGGATATCTCCTCATTAATACAGATGGATATGCCGCTGTCATTTGTTCCGATCCAGAGTCTGCCCGCCTCATCCGTATACAGACAGTTTACGTTTTTGACAGAATCATAATGATCCATCCATTGAAACCTGCTTCCGTTATACCGGTAAAGTCCACCGTAGGTACCGATCCATAAAATACCATCCTTTGTCTGGGCAATATCATTGGCCTTGCCACCCGGAAGTCCGTTCGCATCATTATAAATCGTCTGTACATACGTATTATAGGAATGATCCTGTGTTGTCTGTGCGGACACAGCCACAGAATCCCCAAAAAACGATCCCAAAAGCAAAAAACCGATGATAATACCGGTTTTAATATGATTCGGACTGATATTGTGTGCTGTTTCCTTCTTCTGACATGCCTTATATCCATGCCATATACGAAGTCCCACATAAAGAGCTACCAATGTAACGACCTTATCCAAAAAATCCACATAAAACTCACCGATCACACCCCTCATCCAGGAATGCATCCCCATCTGTCCCAGCAGATCGCTCACTCCGTCTCCCCAGATATTACCTGTTTTCCCGCCAAAAAATACATAATTTAACGGAACAGATACTACAATGGAGAGTATCGTGATCAGAAAACTCAGAGACATCGTCTTAAATAAATCCCTTAAATATCCCTTCGCCGCATAATAACCGGTCAATACGCCGACCGCAATATTGGTCAAGGCGTAAATATAAGATGCTTGATGATAAAATCCATAGATCACATTCGTTGCCGCTCCCACAACTGCCCCACAAAACGGTCCCAAAGCGTAAGCACTGCATACGGTTCCAAATGAATCCATCCATACCGGAAGCTTCAAGACTGCCGCGATCCATTTTCCAAGACAATTTATCAGAATACACCCTATAATAAACAGACTGATCTGATAATTCTTCCTGTGCTGCATTTTCATACCTCTCTTTCCTGATGCCTGAACTTCTCTTTCGTGCTACGACAATTATAAACATTTTTTTATAATGAGACAAGCTGTTTCATTGTATTTCTTTTTTGATTTTGTATTTTTATGATATGTGTGATAAACTCAAGCGTGATAAAACAAGTTTCTGTACAAAATAACCATATGGTGCAAAGGTAACGGCAGATCTGTCTGTAGATACGCCAAACCGCAGATGTCTGCAGCAAGGGGAGGAAGCAATATGATTTCTATTGATCTGATCACAGGATTTCTGGGATCCGGCAAAACAACTTTTATTAAAAAATACGCAAAATACCTGATTGATCAGGGAAAAAACATTGGGATATTAGAAAATGATTTCGGTGCTGTAAACGTGGATGCAATGCTGCTTCAGGATATTCTTGGAGAGAACTGCACTTTGGAAATGGTGGCAGGCGGGTGTGACGCAGACTGTCACCGGCGCCGCTTTAAAACAAAACTCATTGCTATGGGTATGTGCGGATACGACCGTGTTCTGGTGGAACCTTCCGGCATCTTTGATATGGATGAGTTTTTTGATGTACTGCATGAAGACCCATTGGATCGCTGGTACGAAATCGGAAGTGTGATCACCGTCATTGATGCCGGAACAGATACTACACTCTCCGAATCCTCCCGTTTTCTGCTGGCTTCCCAGGCAGCCCAGGCAGGTACGATCCTTTACAGCCATGTGCAGGAAACGCAGGACTGCGTCCTTTCCACTACGAAACAGTATGTAGCAGATCTTATGGAGAGCCTCCGGTGTTCTGCCCCGTCCGGTCAGTTTATCCTGCAAAAGGACTGGGATAAACTGCTTCCGGCTGACTTTGAAAACATCATGCATTCCGGTTATCATTCCGCCGATTACCGCAAGATGTGGCTGGACGAAAAAAAGACTTATGACAGCCTTTATTTTATGAATATGGAGTTTACCGAAAGCTTTCTACGGGAATCCTGTACCCAAATATTAAAAGACCCTGCCTGCGGCAAAGTCTTTCGTATCAAGGGATTTCAAAAACTTCCGGATAATACCTGGATCGCTGTCAATGCAACTCATCAGAATACAGAGATCCATCCGGTTCCAAATGGACAGGCAATTCTGATCGTCATCGGGGAGGGGCTGCATCCGGAAGCAATTGAGGCCTGCTGGGGAAAGTCAAATCCTTAACCCCCGACAAAACATCTTCACAAAAATCTGCCCCTCTTTCGTCCGGTGGAAAAAGCAAAATGAATATATGTAACATTCCCCATAGAGTCTCTTATGCCTCCTCCGGAATCTTCTGAATGATCGTACGGTAAATCCGGATCAGGAATGTCAATGATACTGCAAAAGAAATAATCTCTGCGATCGGGAAGGACCACCATACCATATGAAGTCCGCCGATCCTTGCCAGAATATATGCCGCCGGTATCAGCACGAATAACTGACGCATGATCGATACGATCATACTGAATACGGCCTTACCCAGTGCCTGGAATACCGTGCCGGCAATGATACAAAACCATGCGATCAGATAATGGATCCCGATGATCCGAAGTGCCGGTACACCGATCGCCAGGAGATTGTCAGAGGCATTAAACAGTCCCAGAAGCATCTGCGGAATTGACTCAAACAAAAGGAATCCGATAAAAGTCAGGCAGAATGCAACCGTCATACTGAGCTTAATAGTATGTACCATACGCTTTCTTTTCTGTGCACCATAATTGTATGCAATGATCGGAGTGATCCCATTGTTTAGTCCAAACACCGGCATAAAGAAAAAGCTCTGCAGCTTGAAATATACTCCAAACACTGCGGTTGCTGTCGCCGAAAAATCAATCAGGATCCGGTTCATACAATAAGTCATGATAGATCCGATGGACTGCATAATGATGGACGGAATCCCGACGGCATAGATATTCCCGATAATCTTTCCGTCCGGTCGGAAGCCCTTGAGCTCCACATTGACCTCAGGATTAAATTTATGATGGCAAATTCCTGCTACGACTCCGGCAACACACTGTCCGATGACAGTGGCAACGGCAGCTCCTGTCACACCCATTTTCGGAGCACCGCACAGACCAAAGATCAGGATCGGATCCAGGATAATATTGGTGAGTGCACCGGTCAGCTGGGAAGTCATACTAAAGATCGTCTTTCCTGTGGAAGTCAGCAGACGCTCAAAGAAAAACTGGGCAAACAAACCGAAAGAAAAGATCATAACCGTACTGAGATACTCAATTCCCATGGTCATGATCTCCGGATCCGCATTGCCGGCCTGACTGGCATAAAACGGTCTCACCACGGTAAATCCAAGGATCAGGAATAAAATATAACTCAGCATATAAATAAATGCACCATTGGTTGCAATCCTGTCCGCCAGCTTCCGGTTCTTCTCTCCCAAAGATCTGGAAACCAGGGCATTCATACCAACACCGGTACCGGCTCCCACGGCGATCAAAAGCGTCTGGAGCGGAAACGCCAGAGATACGGCTGTCAGTGCGTTTTCCGAAAGCTTTGCCACAAATATACTGTCCACAATATTGTACAATGCCTGTACCAGCATGGAAACCATCATCGGCAGTGACATATTAAAAACCAATTTTCCGATTGGCATTATCCCCATTTTGTTTTCTGCAACAGGGGCAGCATTCTGATGTTCATTCATAATCGTCTTACATTCCTTTCTATACTGCCCGCAAACTTATTTGAGAGCAATCTGTAGTATCAGATGGGACAAAATAACTTTTGTCCCTGACATTTCTATATGTCCAAATGAATATTCTATCATGAATCGGATTACTTTGGCAACTTTTTAAAGGGAACTTGATACGAAAATCTTTCTTTTTTTACTGTTTAAATGTGATTTTTCTGATAATTGGCACAGAACCGGCAGCCCTCACTCCCTCCGATACAACTGGCACAATCCCCGCAATCTGACAGAATATCCTCTCTGCTGACCAGATAGATTCCCACAATGCTCATCAACGGATCCATCTTCCCGTCCTTCCAGCAAATTCCAGACTTTGGTGTATCCATCAGTCCTAAAAGCTTTGGTGCCGCCGCAAGCTCCATCCCATAAAATCCGGGACCAAAGGACGGGCTGCAATAGTGTCTGCTCATAACGCTGTGCTTTCTCTCCAGATATCCCTGCAGCCACTCTCTGACCACATCCATACAGGCAATCTGAAAAATCTCCAGATAATACTGCGTCAGCAGCGAATCCGTCCCCTCCATTTCAAATAACGGTGCGTGGAAAGCATATACATATCCTGTCTCAATCTGACTGCGTTCAATACGTTCCAGCACATTGCAGAAGATCTCCTGCCCGCCAAACACAAAGCGGTCTTCCCGGATGCACTCCTTCGCAAAGGGCTGTATCAATACGTTCAGACGATAGAGATATTTATGCTTTTCCAGAATATTTGTGATGCTGCTGATCGCCGCTGCCCGGTGCTGCCGATGCATCTCCGGCTCCATCTGCTCCCAGGATGCGATCTGTGCCATCCTGTCCCATATCTGCTCCCGCAGATTCCATATGTTGATAGAAATTTCCTGATCCTGCTGCCCAAGCTGCTCCAAGACCTTTTCATACATTTCCGGACGGTGCACCACCGTACAGCCGCTGCAATCCCTGATACGCTGACCCTTCGCATTCAGAATATAATCCGGATGCCCGAGACAGTTTTCCTTTAGATATAACGGACAGTAACAGAACAGGCAGTTGAAGGAAGATGAGTCTGCAACGTCGTGACAGGGGAAATATTCACATTGTTTGTTTTGGTAAAATTTATAGGTGTTGTTCATATTGACTCCTTCGTTATGATATTGCCGCATTTGCATTGATCTGATCAATGACAGACCGGATATTTCCCCACACATTCAGATCCTGGAAAATCTCAACCACACTGCCCTGATCTGTGAATGGTGACTCCTGCAATACAGAAAGATCCTTCATAACCCCGTTTCGCACGATATATTCCACGATCTGATTCACAAAATATATCTGTCTGCTGTCTAAATTCACATCATCCAGAAACATGGAAAACGCTTCTTTGGCAGCCTTCATATCCATTCCTACAATCTCCCGGACAAACTCCCCCAACGGCTTATCACCGTATTCCTTCTCATAATCTTCCTTCGTCCCTACTTCATCCCACAAGATCTGCTCCAGGCTCTCCAGATCCATAGAGGTAAGGGGTTGATTGGATTTCAACTTTGCAATAACGATATTGTCCTGGTGCTTTCGGATATAATACTCTGCCTTTGCCTTGTAATTTTTCAATTCGTCATTTTCCAATTCCGCTTCTCTTCGTTCCATAGAAAGTATCTGATCTGTAAAATCCGTATCATATTTGCAGTGAGCCTCCCCGGAAATAATGTTCATCAGGCCACGCAGACTTTTGCGAATATGCTCAAAGTCATCAATGCCCGCATGCTCCACATAATCTGTATTCAGAATTTTTTGTATTAATTCTGATTCCGCTCCTACCTCCGGGATATTGGATACTCCCGCAAGACCGGAAACCTTTTTGAAAAGGTCACTTTTATATCTGCCAAATTTCTTTCCTGCCAGCAAAGCCAGCTCCATTCCATAGATCAATGCGTCAAAGCGTACCGCCATCACATCGTCCGGATCCGGCAGAATCAGTGGAGAAAGTTCTTCTCTGACAATCAATGTGTCCTCATACGTTATTGTCTGATATCCCGTCTCTGTAGAATACATATCCACATATTTTAAATGCTGTCTGACATCAAATTTGTCTCTTTTCAATTCCCGCACTTTTCCCAGCATTGTTTCAATCAGCTGTTTCCGATATGTTTTCAGACGCTCCTGCTGATATTCCGCATTTTGCAGTTTATATGCCATCTCAAATTCCATGGAAAAAATAGCTCCCTGCAAAGCCATCTGATTTTTGGATGCACTTCCTTTATTCATCCGGAAAAACTCAAAATTACTGCAAAAATCAAATATATAAAATTTATCTTTATCATTTCCATCGATCAGATTTTCACACAGTCTTGTTCCCCTGCCGATCATCTGCCAGAACTTTGCCTTACTCATCACTTTCTTAAAAAACACCAGATTTAGTATCTCCGGAACATCAATTCCGGTGTCCATCATATCAACAGAAATAGCAATCTGCGGCATCTTCTTGGGATCAGAAAACTCATCGATCGCACTCTGCGCATTCCGGATATAATTGTCGATCACAACCGCAAAAGGTTTCCCCGGCTGATTTAACTCCGGATATTCCTGATTAAAGATCTCCAGAATCTTTTCTGCGTGATGATGATTCTTTGCAAAAATAATGGTTTTTCCAATCTTCTGTCCATAATCAACCTTTAACCCGTCCCGCATCAGTATATGGAGTACTTTCTTGATGGTATCCGCATTAAAAATCCATGTATTTAACGCCGAAGATTCAATCCTCTCAGGAACACTTCCATCTTCCGTTTCAAAGGTTTTCTCATATGTTTCCTTTTCTTCCTCTGAGAGCTCTTCGTAAGTAATTCCTTCGTCTATAAATTTGGTTTTGGTTTCTATGGAAAGATAATCCACAAGATATTCGTCTTTTACTGCCTGTGCCAGTTCATATCCATAAGTAGGCACTCTGTTTTCCAATTCAAAAATACTGTATGTATTTTTGTCAATTTCATCCTTAGGTGTTGCGGTCAGCCCCACCAATGGTGCATCAAAATAGTTAAAAATATCCCTATACTTGTTATAAATGGATCGATGTGCCTCATCACAAATCACAAGGTCAAAATGACCACAGGAAAAAATACTCCCATGCTCATCGCTGGCCGAATCAATCCGGTTCATCATTGTCTGATATGTCGAAAAAATACAATGAGCTGTATAATCGTCCTCTTCCACTAAATTAGCACAGGACAAATTCGACAAATGGTTCACAAAGCTTCTTTTTGCCTGCGTAACCAAAGAATTGCGGTCCGCAAGAAATAATATATTTTTGATCCAGCCCGCATCCAGCAAAACCTTACACAATGCAATGACCGTTCTCGTCTTCCCAGAACCAGTCGCCATCACAAGCAATGCCTTCCTCCGGTTTCTCTGATCAAAACTGTCACAGACAGCCCGTACCGCAGCCTCCTGATAATAACGTCCGGCAATTTGTTTATCCACAGACATATGCGACAATCCGGTTCTCATCCGGTACAAATTAAATAACTTTTCCAGATCACGTTTTGAATAGATCATAGCGACCTTTCGCTCCGGATACTGGTTATCAATGATCCTGGTCTCAAATCCATTGGTCAGAAATACAACCGGTCTGCGATGATATTCTCTCTCCAGAATATCCGCATACAGCTTCGCCTGCTGCCTGCCTTTTGCAACATCAGCACAGCTTTCTTTGGCCTCTACCACTGCCAGCGGTTTATGACTGTCATCATACAGCACATAATCTGCTCGTCCCTTTCCCGAGTCCGTCGGCATGCCCTGAAGCGTAACCTCATTGATCCAGTCCTTTCCCTCTGTCCATCCGGCATCCGAAAGCAGGGAATCAATATAGATCTTACGAGTCTTATATTCGGAAAGATCCAACGGCTTCGGAACATACGTCTGGATCTTTTCCTCTCTCTTCGCTGTCAGTTCTTCTTTGAGTGCTTTATTCTCCGCGATCAATGCTTTCAGATCTACATCCGGCAGCACTTCCTTCTGTATAATTTCCTGTTCCTGTTTTAGCAGATCCGGATCATAAGTTTTTTCTTCATAAAAATCGCCATAACAATACGACAAATAATCAAAAAAGAGAAACAGGTTCTGCAGGCAGAGCCCCACTTCATCCTCTGTAATCCTGCGTCCATTGTGAGCTGCTCTATTTCCAACGGTCCGTATCAAATCCAATCGTCTCCGTAAGTCATGGTCGATCAAATCATGAAATTCCTCTGTGCTCATCAAACTGTAAAGATTATCCTGATATGGCATCACCAAAGCATCATCCACAGAATACAGCCATTTAATGGCAGACTCCATAGACCTCCGGCAATTCATCGCACATGCCTCCAGATCAATCCGAAATATCTTCTCTGCTTTTATAGCAATATCTACAAACCTTTTAAATTTCGGTTCCTTTTCCAAATAGTCAAAATTTGTCATACCGTATCTCCCCCTCGTCAGCTTTTCCAAAAAATGCTTATGGAAAACTTTATCTACGCCAGTAATCTTTTTTATTTTATCATACAAAAGATGGCTGGTCAAAATTTTTCGAATGTCAGGTTATTACTCAGGATGTGTAGCTCATATAACGTGAGAAAAGTGAGGAGGGAGTGGAGAGCAAGCTTAGATTTGTTGACTTGTTTTACAAAGTCCGCAAACTCTTCCTGCAATTTTATTGGAGGAACTATTAATTCTTTCTCTTCAAGTTTTGATTTAGTTAAAATACCTTTCAAAGCTATGTTTACATTTTCAACTAAATACCCCTTTGATATTTGAAGTAAAACATACAAAAATAAAATATTATACTTTTCAGGAATAATAGCATTAATTTGTTGATTAAATGCCACCTTTCTATCAGTAACACATACTCTTCCAATGCTACCAAGACTTCCTGCAATACACACCATTAATATTGAATCTCTGTCTACAGTTCGACCAACCTCTATGCCTTTTTCCGAAAGACACTCGGCCGCTTCAGTTGGATTAAGTAATCCAAATACAATATTATCAGTCTTAATCCATTCAATATAATCACCATAATACTCTTTCACAGCTCTTGAGGGAGTGTTACCTGTCACTACTCTACATGAATTCTTTAACATAGCTTTAGGAAATTCAAATAGATTGTTTCTTGGGTCCCCAAACATCTCGACAAATCGGGCTTGGATAAGATCATCCATATACGATAACTCTCTCTCTTTTTTCTCTATTATCCTATCAATTTTCTCCAATATCTCAGCACGTCCATTTTGCTCGTCAGTCCCAATATACGGTAGCATAATCTCTTCAAGAACCTTTCGACTAATGGCTTTAAAAGTACTTCCCGTTCCTTTATTAACAAGTTCTTGTTCTTTTCCTTTAAGAAACCAATAAATATATTCTAAAGACACTTTGTTTCTATCTGGCGTAATTGCAGCAAGTCCACGTCCAATACAACAATCTTCATTAACATAATTCACAGCTCCAATAGGTGCTCTTACAGAAATAAGTATATCATCCCTATATGCCTTTTTTATTGGTGAGTCACACCATACTCTTGCAATTGGATATCGTTTACCAAAATCCGCATTACCTTGAAAAAAAGGTAAACCCTCTTCATTTTCATTATAACTTGATGATACGGGAGATTGTCCCATTTTTATTGTACAAACATTTTTCAATTGTGTATATTCCATCTGTATTTTTTACAAACCAACCATTATTCTTTTTAATTCCATGTTGTAAATCGAACAAATGTTTGTTATAATATATTTGGTGCTACCCTATTCGGTAGGCGGTTAGCCTTCGTCGCAGGAGTAATAGCCTGCGTTTACATAGAAATCCATTTATGGAAATCTAACGAGGAGGTTTTGTGCTTATGCTTACAACGGATTTATTTATAGCCATCATCAGCTTATGTCTTACCTGCTTTGCTCTTGGTTATACCGTTGGTTCTAAGAGTAATGATCAGACACAAAAATAGCCGCCCGGTCCTGAGAAAACTTGGCGACTATTTCAGCTAAAACATCAGGCTAACCGTCTATCGGTAGCACTTTCTATAACATGATATTAGCACACAGCCGCTTCTATGTCAAACATATATTCTATTCCAAAGATCCCCGCAAATCCGAATTTCTCTACTCCTTTTCATGCTATATTCCCTGATAACAAAAAACTGTAATGTGATATTTTTATATGATTAAAATATTAGAACTTTGATAAAAATTATATTTTTAAAATTTTTTATGAAAGATTATTATATTTGCACTTATTCCTCGTTTAATACAATCTTTTTTCACATATTCAATATTATTTTTTATCTAAAAATCAAAGTTTTATGCTATATATTTTCTATGAGATGCTTTCACATTATTCTGATTTACAATAGCATATCGCATTGTGGTGTCAATTTGAGAATGTCCCAGAATTTTTTGTACCTGTTCAATTGGCATCCCTTTATCAATTGCTCGAGTAGCCATTGTCCTTCTAAATTTATGAGGATGAATTTTTTCTATTTTCAATTTTCTGCCAAGCTGCCTGAGACGTATTTCTACACCACTTATTTTTAGTCGATCATATGGTTGATCCAAAGTAACAAACAAAGCCGGATTTGTATCCGTTCTACTTTGCAGATATTCTTCTAAATGAATTTTGGCTTTAGCATCAAAATATACTCTCCGCTCCTTGTCTCCTTTTCCAAAAACCACACATTCCCTCTCCGAAAAATTTATGTCTTCGCGATTTAAACGAACCAACTCTCCCACTCGAATCCCGGTAGAATACAACAAATCAACCATTGCCGTATCCCGGATATTATCACAGGAATCTCTCAATCTTTCAATTTCTTCATCGGATATGATATTTTTTACTGTTTTCTTTGTTTTAATTTTATGAATACGCCGCATCGGACTTTTCAAAATATAGTCCTCCTCCTCAAGCCATGAAAAAAAGCTTGAAATATTACGTCGAATATTATCTACCGTTGTTTTTCCGCAATTATTGATTTTCTGATAATCCACCAGATATTGCCGCATAGTTTCTGTTGTCACTTTCCGAATTGGTTCTTTCAAATAACCCAAAAGATGATTTGTTGTCATACGATAATACTTGATCGTTCGTTCCGAACATCCCTCAATTTTCTTTGCCGTCAGAAACATTTCCAAAAATTCTTCATTGGAAATGTTTTGACGGCAAATTTCATTTTCAGAAAATGTCTTTACAATCACCTCTTGCAATTTTTTCATTTGTGCAATAGATAAATACGCAGACATCTCATTTAAAACAGTTGCAATTTTCTCGTTCATATTAGTACACCCTCCTATATACCAACATCCTGCAACCATTTTGATTCATTATTCATATTTTTCCCATCCTATAATCTGTAACCCTAGTTTTTTATTGTATCAACCAAAATATTCCTGCATCAAAGAATCAAATAATAACTGGGTTTTATCCAATTCTTTTTGGATTGCAAGCTTAGATTTGTCTGTCTGGCGGACAAAATCTGCGAATTCATTTTGGAGTTTTTTCGGTGGTACTATATAATCCATATCCATAAATGGCTTCTGCGTGACTTTCTTTAAATCGCCAGCATCTTGATGTCTGGTAAAATCAATTTGTTCCATCATTTCATAAAGAAAAAACAAACTTAAACTATCATCAAGAAAATCACTAATATACATAGCATTATCCGTAATCCAAATTGGTCCTTTCACCAAATGAACATTGCCGCTTTGAAAACCAACTCTTCCAATTACAATTGTATCATACTTATATAATACCTTATCCGTGTACCAAGAAATTCCATTACCCCCATATGCCGGTATGCCAGTTTTAAATCTGTTATTATTCGGCACCGCTTTCCCATTTGATATTTTAAACAGTTCATTCCCCTTTTTTGTTTGGAATCCTTTAGAATTTGTTCTTGGGTCTCCAAACATCTCGACAAATCGGGCTTGGATAAGATCATCTAATAACTTTAATTCCTTCTGTCTCTGTTTTTTTATCTTTACTACTCGATCCAACTCATCAACTATATACGCTTGTTCTTCCATAAGCCTTAATGGAATCTGCATCTTCCGCATGGCTGCTTGAGTTAATTTCTGCCGCGTAGCTCCATTAACCATTCCATCAACATTATAGAACATCAGCGAATAACATAAATAATCTACATTCAATCCTGCCTTAGGCTTTAAAACATGAGCATGATTATTAACCCAACACTTTCCAGAAACTCTATAAGCAATAGGTCTTTCTTTTGAACCAAAATTTCCACCATCCTCGGCTAGCAAAACAAGTTCATCATCAAAAATGTAACCGGAAACGTGGTCTTGGATACCATTTGCCCCATAATAAGGATATTCTCCTTCTTCTCTATCAGACGCTGTAATAGGCACTCGCATAGAATCAAGTATTTCACAACAATCTTCCACATGCATCATTTTCATCTTTATCATCCCCGCAAATCCGAATTTGTCGAACTATTTCAAACAAAAGATACTCCTTTTTTTAAACGACAGTTTAATAAGGTGTACCTGAAAATTATTTTTTGCTCTCAATAGTCTAAGATCTTCTATTCCATGGATGTAGTTCGGTTTGTTTTCCTTTCTTTATTATTTTAACATTTCCTTTAATTCTTCCAGTTCTTTCGCCGCCTCAGCTTCCAGCTTCATGATTTCAGCCATAATCTCTGAGGTTGGCGGATATTCTATCGGTATGTACTCCACTTCCTTGTACTTATTAATGGACAAATCATAGCTGTTATCCACAATTTCCTGCTTTGGCACCATAAAAGACTGCTCCGTCCTCTTTCTCTCCATCTCTCCATCCCGGTGATAAAATCTTTGAATAATATCCGGAATATCGTTGTCAGATACCGGTGAACGTTTGTCATCAAGACTAAATCCATCTGCCTGCATATTGTAGAACCACACGTTATCTGTGCCACCATGATTCGTTTTTGTAAATACCAGGATTGCCGTAGATACCCCGGCATACGGCTTAAACACTCCGGAAGGCATAGAAATCACAGCCTCCAGTCTTTGATTTTCAACAATTTCTTTTCGAATATCTTTATGTGCTTTGGAGGATCCAAATAATACACCGTCCGGAACAATACAAGCACAACGCCCTCCTACTTTCAACATGCGAGCAAATAATGTCAAAAATAAAAGTTCTGTCTTTTTCGTTTTGCAGACTTTTAACAGATCTGCTGACACAATATCCGCATCCAGACTTCCCTTAAATGGTGGATTTGCCAATATCAAAGAAAACTTATCTTTATCCGTATTTTGATCGGACAAACTATCCCGATACTCAATAAAAGGACTTTCTACTCCATGTGTCATCATATTCATTGCTCCAATACGAAGCATGGTCCGGTCCATATCATATCCATAAAACATATGACTCATAAAATGTTCTTTCTTGTCTTTGTTATAAAATATCTCTTCTTTTTTGTGTGTACGAAGATATTCTCCTGCTTCCACCAAAAAACCTGCGGTGCCACAGCTTGGATCACATATAATGTCATCTGCCAATGGTTCCATCAGTTCTACCATCATTTTAATAATGTGACGAGGCGTCCGGAACTGCCCGTTCACACCTGCCGTTGCCAGTTTCGACAACAAATACTCATACACATCTCCTCTGGCGTCTGATTCTTTCAATTTTTCCATCTGCGCATACAGATCATCCATTGCGTCAACTACTTTGGATAACATTAATGGTGTTGGCAACTTAAAGATTGCATCATCCATATATTTTGAGTATGCACTTTTCTTGTCTGCATGAAGATTCTTAATAAATGGAAATACCATTTCCTGTACAACATTGTACATCTTGTCCGCCGGAAAATCCCGAAAAACTGACCATTTCAACTGAGTCCCATCAATCACTCTCGTTCCTATGGTAATTTCATTTTCAAAAATGCTTTTAAATGGAGTTCCCAGCATAGCACTTTCTTTCGCTCGAATATTATCGGCATCATCCAAATCATGAATAAACATCAGATATGTCATCTGCTCGATAACTTCTAACGGATTAGTAAGACCTCCTGTCCAAAATATCTCCCATAAACTGTCGATTCGATTCTTTAATTCTCCCGTTATCATTTCCTGCTCCTCCTTGTCATTTGCATAAACCGTATATCTGATTCTATAACAACACTCATCAAAGCACCTCCTCAATCTCCTGCTCATACAATTGAATTGATGTATCAATAATGGAGTTGTCCGGCATCCCATCATGTAAGTCACATATTTCCATCTCTTTTCCTTTATTCTGGGAAATACAACTGACTGTATTTGCTTTCTTTAATGCGATCAACAATAATTTTTTGATTACAAAGTAAGAATGACTTGTAATAAACACCTGAAGTCCCATTTCATTTGCTATATTATCAATCATATCCAAAAATTGGCACACTGCTTTAGGATGTAATGCAGATTCTATCTCGTCGATAAAAATAATAGAATTTGTACCCAAATAGCCGTTTGCAAGAAGTCTGTCCATAATAGCAATTTTTCAATCCTATATGACATGTCCAAAATACCTCCTCTTACTATCTTTGCCAAAAACTCCTTTTCCAACGCTTTCTTATCTCTTCATTTTAACATTTTCCTCAAGCATCGACAAGTAACTGATCCGTGTCGTATCCCCCATAGAATATCCCAGCTTTTTCAACTGCCCTTCAATCCTCTCCAATGCCTCCGGTCTTTTCTCCTCCGCATCCACCAGAACCTCCAGTTCCAGCTCTTTAAGGTTCATTATAACATGTTATTGAAAAAATTCCCAAAAAACGGTATAGTATAAAAGTGCGTTTTACAAGGATAACACGCAAATTATACACAGGAAGGATAAAATAATGTGGAAAACAATCAATGATTTACTCGTTCAGATCGACAATCTTGTATGGGGCGTCCCACTTATGGTACTGATCTTATCAGGAGGTGTCTTATTGACACTGCGTATGGGATTTCTTCAGATCCGAAAGCTACCATTAGCATTAAAATGGATGGTAAAAAACGAAGAGGGTGGCGAAGGCGAAATTTCCAGTTTCTCCGCACTCTGCACAGCACTAAGTGCCACCATCGGTACCGGCAATATCGTCGGCGTTGCAACAGCCGTAGGTACCGGAGGACCGGGAGCACTTTTCTGGATGATCGTAGCCGCTTTCTTTGGAATGGCAACCAAATTTTCCGAGGGTCTTCTCGCCGTCAAGTATCGTATCGTTGGTGAGGACGGACATAGTCTCGGCGGCCCGTTTTATTATATTGAACAGGGCATGGGTAAGAAATGGAAATGGCTTGCCAAGCTGTTCGCCTTTTTTGGCGTATGTGTCGGACTTTTCGGTATCGGAACCTTCAGTCAGGTAAACGGGATCGCCAGTGCTGTTCACGGATTTTTTGATCCAAATAACAAGCATTGCGTACAGATCTTTTCTCTTGGCCAGTATTCCTGGTCTGTTGTTATTGCATCCCTGATCCTTGCGTTCTGCGTAGCCGCCGTACTGATCGGTGGCATCAAGCGTATTGCAAGTGTCAGTCAGGTGATCGTGCCTTTTATGGCGATTATCTATTTCCTTTTTGCAGCAATCCTGATCATTACCAATATCACACAGGTACCTGCTGCGATCAAGATCATTGTAAAAGCTGCATTTACCCCAAAGGCTGTAACCGGAGGTGCCGTGGGTAGCATGTTTATTGCAATGCAGAAGGGTGTTGCCCGAGGTATCTTCTCCAACGAAGCAGGTCTTGGTAGTGCGCCGATTGCTGCCGCTGCTGCCCAGACAAAGGAGCCTGTCCGTCAGGGTCTCGTCAGCATGACCGGCACCTTTATTGATACCATCGTGATCTGTACTCTGACCGGTCTTTCCATCGTACTGACCGGTGCATGGCAGGTAGATGGCCTGGAGGGCGTTGCCGTGACAACATATGCATTCCAGAAAGGTCTTCCTTTCCCTGCAGAAGTGTCCTCCTTCATTTTAATGCTGTGCCTTGTGTTCTTTGCATTTACCACGATTCTCGGCTGGGATTACTACAGTGAGCGCTGTCTGGAATACTTAAGCGGCGGCAATATGAAGCATGTTAAGATTTACCGCTGGGTATACATTCTGGCAGTATTTATCGGACCTTATATGACGGTCAGCGCCGTTTGGACCATCGCAGATATCTTTAACGGACTGATGGCGATTCCAAATATGATCGCACTCTTTGCATTAAACGGTGTCATTGTAAAAGAAACCAAAGATTTCTTCGAAAGACATGAACGCGGGGATTTTGAATAATTTAATCATCTCCCTGTTTCACACATTTCGTCGTAATGTCAATAGTTACAACAGTAAAAAACAAAAAACGTTTGAAACAATGTATGGCGTCCGTTGAAGTCTAAATACCTGTTGACTTCGACATCATATTGTTTCAAACGTTTTTTGTTTTGTGGAGCAATTCCCATCTATACACTATTTGCCCCAAACCTCTTCTGCGACTTCTTTTACCAGAGCAAGCTTTGCCCACTGCTGCTCCTGTGTCAGCTTATTTCCGATCTCACAGGATGCAAAACCACACTGAGGGCTCAGATAAAGCCGGTCCAGTGGAATATATTTTTCTGCCTCGTGTATCCGGGCAATCACCTCTGCCTTGTCCTCCAATACCGGAGACTTTGTTGTGATCAGTCCCAGTACCACCTTTTTATCACCGGAAACTTTGGTCAGTGGCTCAAAACCGCCGGATCTCTCGTCATCAAACTCCAGAAAATATGCATTAACATTTTCTTCTCCGAAGAGCACCTCTGCTACCGGATCATATGCACCACTGTTTGCATAGGTGGAATGGAAATTACCACGGCAGACATGGGTATTGATGATCATATCCTCCGGTGCATTTGCGATCACCTGATTATTGATATCCTTATGCCTCTTCTGCACCTCTACTGCACCCTCCGCCGTTGTGCCGTAAAGCATTGGTCCTGTCTTATCTGCAAGCATCCCCCAGGTACAATCGTCAAGCTGTACATTACGACATCCTGCCTCATAAAGATCTGCGAGCACTTTTCCATACGCCTTGACAATATCCCGGATCAGCTCTTCATCCGTATCATAATATTTATCTGTATGTTCTCTGTTGAATGGCATGGTAAACTGTGCCAGAAACTGTGCCGGAGACGGCATTGTCTGCTTTGCCACAGTATTTTCATCCTCCAATGCCTTCACGAAACGAAAATGTTCTACAAAAGGATGCTCTCCCGATATCCCTACTTTTCCATTCAGATATGTGTCATCCACCATGGCAGCTTCTCCATGAAATGGCAGCCCGGTCTTGGTTGGTGTATGTCCTACGCCATCGAACGCCCACATAAAATCAAGATGCCATGTAGCTCTGCGGAACTCTCCGTCTGTAATGACATGATAGCCCAGCTCCTTTGTTTTCTGAACCAGCTCTGTGATTGCCTGATCCTCTACCTTCTTTAATTCGTCATACGAGATCTCTCCCTCGTCAAACTGTCTCCGTGCCTTTTTTAATGTATTGGGACGCAAAAAGCTTCCAACAAAATCATATCTGCATGGTGTAACAAGCTTACTCATATATATATCCTCCGTATTCCTCATATTTTATGATGATATACTAGCACTTGTTGATCTCCTTGAATAATACAAAAAAATATCACTTTGACATAGTTTCAAACTATGCCAAAATGATATTTTCTAATCTGTATTTTCCTGCCATACACATCCCTTATCCCGCTATATGCACCATACGGATCAAAAACATCCACGCAAGTCCATAATAGGTCACAACTGCCACCAGATCATTGACTGTAGTGAGTTTCCTTCAGGTCCTCCTCCGCCGTTAAACCGGCAAGCTTTGCATAATCTTTGATCTGCTCGATACTTTTCGAAATGACAGCGTGATCCATCAGATCACGGCTTCCGTAAAACGATGGAAAAGGCTTATCTTATATTGATTCGGCTTCGCTAACACACACTTGAAATATAATACCGGCCTGTGCATATGTCAAGCCGGTACTGCAACCATTTCATATTAATTTATGTATTCTCCGTCACACTCTCTTCCAACCGGAAACAATAAATGCCACAACCAATGCAACTACCAGCAGCGGAAATGCCGCAGATAATAATCCTGCTAACAGCATACCGATCAGGATCACCGGAAGAAATACAACAAACGCCACAACCTTTGTCAGTCCCCATGCCATCTTTATTGCAAAGAAAAACAATTTCACTGCCAAAATAAGAATCCCTATGATAAATAATGTCATCATATGTCTCCCCTTCTTTCCTATGTTTATTTACCGATTATACTGCTTCACACGGGATAACGCAAGAAAAATCAAAATAAGAGTACTGGATACAACAAAAACACCAATTATAATTATTATTTTGTGAAAAATCACGATTTTCCTTTTCTTTCCGGCATAGTTATTGTATAATATAAATAGAAATCTATCAGAAGAGGTGAAATTCAATGTTTAGTCAATTATTTGGTAAATATCTTGTAGAAAAGCAGATCATCACCCTCGATGAATACCGTGCTTCCATTGAGAAGCAGTTATCCGTTCGTGTAAAGCTTGGTACCATTGCGATTGCAGAGGGTCTACTCTCAGAGGAAGACGTAGATATGATCAATAAGCTGCAGATGCAGTTTGATAAGCGTTTCGGCGATATCGCCCAGGAGAAGGGTCTCTTGACAGATGCCCAGATCGGAGAGCTTCTTCAGAAGCAGGGCAATCCATATATGCAGTTTACACAGGCTTTAACCGAATGCACAAAGCTGACAGCTTCCGTCATTGATAAGACGTTATCTGCATTTCAGAAGGAGCATGGCTTCTCCGATACAGATATGGCCGCTTTAAAGGCAGATGACCTGGACGCACTGATCCCGGTCTTTGCATGTGCTGCCAACGCTTCGATCACAGATCTGGCAGGACTTGTGGTCCGCAATATCAACCGTTTTGTCACCAGAGATTTTTATATCGGTCAGATTAAGCATGTAAAGTCTCTGTCCTACCATTCTCTCGCCGGACAGAAATTATCCGGAGACGGTCATTTTTATCTGGCTCTTGCTGATGATGACGATGAGAAGGCATTCTCCCTGATCGCTGATCATTTTTCCGGAGACAGACAGAACGATACGGCCGATATCTTCGATGCCGTCTGTGAGTTTATTAACGTCAGCAACGGTCTCTTTGCTTCCGAGCAGAGTGAGAAGGAGAAGGAATTCGAATTAGAGCCTGTATTTGCTTATCAGGATCAGACCATAGAGGGAGATTTTCATATTTTACCAGTTTACATAGAGGATCACCGCATCAATCTTGTGATCGCAGACAATGATCTGCTTAAACTCGGAGATACTCCTTATCATTTTGCTTCCAATGAAAAGCAGGTTTATGATATACATACCGATTCCAAAGGATCTGTATTGATCGTAGATGATTCCAGAATGTCTCGAATAATCATGAAAAATCTTTTGGAGGAGGAAGGGTACTCTGTGATCGGCGAGGCAACAAACGGCGAGGAAGCCGTAGAGATGTTTAAGCAGCATCCGGCAGACCTTACGACACTTGATATCACCATGCCAAAGATGGACGGTATCGAGGCATTGCAGAAGATCCTGGAGATCGATCCGGAGGCAAAGGTCATCATGATCACTGCTGCCGGTCAGCAGTCTAAGGTGTTAGCCGCTTTGAAATACGGTGCAAAGCAGTTTATCACCAAACCATTTGAAAAGGATGTTGTATTAAACAACATCAAAGAAGTTCTCGGCAAATAGCCCCGGGAACAACGCATCATTGATTGAATATTTTATCTTAATTCGATACTCCTAACATAATAACAGCCACCGGTCAGATACTATTTCTGACCGGTGGCTGTTATCATATTATCATTCTCACTTTTTTCTTTGTTCCATCCATACAAGCAGATCCTCCAGCTTCAATGGCTTGCTGTAAAGATACCCCTGAAATGCATTACATCCCAGTCTCTCCAGTTCATCTCTCTGCTCCCTTGTCTCCACATACTCTGCTATGATCTTAAAATCAAGTGACTGACCCAGATATACAATGGAACCAATAATATCGCTGTTTCTCTCATTGTCCAGAATATCTCTCGTCAATGATCCATCCAGCTTCACCACATTAAAGTAACTGGTCTGCAGATACATTAATGAGGTATGTCCCATACCAAAATCATCAATCAGGAACTTATGTCCCTTTGCCTTCAGATTCTTTATCTTGTCCGCAATATCAATAGATGTCGAAAGGGCATCCTGTTCCGTAATCTCCAGACAAAACCATTCGTTCGGAATATGATACTTCTCTACCACATCTGCAATACACCGCTCAATGCCGTCCCATTCCAGAGACTCATTGGTAATATTGACAGATACTTTAAACTCTGAAGAGGTCTCAGGCTTCATCTGAGTGACTGCCCTGGCCGCCTCATCAAAAATAAACTGTTCCAGCTTATGCAGGATATGTGCCTCCTTTGCCAGCTGAATGATCAACGGCGGGTAGATAAATCCAAGCTCCGGATGATTCCAGCGGATCAATGCTTCCACACCGATACATTCGCCATCACAATTTACCTGCGGCTGATACATCATAAATAGTTCTTTGTTGTGTACTGCCTCTGCCAGCTCTGATGCCAATACTCTCGCCACATACCCCAGATCGTCCTCTCTCTTAGTTAGAATGCCAATGGAATTGTTCTCCTCTTCCCGCTGCATCTCCTCTACTAACCGTTTCACATCTCTGGCAATACGGAGCCTGCTCTGCTCCTCATAAATCCGCACAAACGGCCGGTAGATCAGAACACCCGCCGTCAGACAGACAACCTGAAGCACAGCTCCTCTCCAAGATCCCGTTGCCTGATAACCGCTTAACAAAATCGGCGTAGTCCAGTCCACTTCATTGACAACATGTGGCACGATTCCACTGTAAATCGCTCCATAGGTAATGAGAAAATTGGCAATCGGCACCAGAATAAACGGCACCAGAAAGATCGGGTTAAAAATAACCGGAATACCAAAAAGTGCAATCTCGCTGATATTAAAAATCACCGTTGGTGCTGCCATGGACGCCAGATGACGTACATCCTTCTTTCTTGCAAAAAGAAGAATCGCGGTCACAAGACAGAGCATCGCCCCGGCACCTCCCAGCAGTACAAAAACATCCTGCATGGTTTTGCTGAAAATCCCCGCCGTCACATCAGTAAAGTGCTGTTTGATCACTGTATCCAGCATGTTATGACCATGAAAACCAAGGAACCACAATCCATGGGTCAAAAAGATCACAATGAGTCCGGATCCCAGACCGTTTTTTATCGGAGTCAGCAAATAATTAAATATCTGCTCCATGAGTTCCTGAATCCCATCCACTCCGAAACACACGCGGAAAAGCTGATGCAGCAGAGAGAAGAACCCAATAATGATCACAGCCGGTCCAATCCCTTCAATGGCCGCAATATAAACACTGTCCGTATTCATCCCATGTTGTCCGATCATCTGAAAAAGTCCTCTGCCCTTTAAAGCATAATATACCACACTGGAGATCAATGCTACCAAAAGGGCACTGAACGTATGCATATTGCTGAACTTATCAACCGAAAAATCATCATACTGGATGCCGGAATATCCTGCAAATGCTGCCAATGTTATGATCACAAGAATGATAATACTTCCCGTGCTCTCATTGACTCCCTTTTTACGTCTCATCATAATGGAATAACCGACACTGACAGCTGCTGCCAAAAAAACAGAAAAGAAACGATTCACGCAGCAATAGAGACACAGAAAAAACTCCTCCACACGTCCGCCTAACAAATGGTGCATAAAACTCTGGTACGCAGAGATTGGAAGATTCACCAGCATTGCTGACAAATACCCCACGACCAGCAACGGTATCATCATGATCATACCCTGCCTTATCGCACCTAGTACACAGCTGTTTTCCATTTTATCTGTAATATGCATAAGTACTTTTTTTATCGGATTCATCTTTAGTACCCCTTACATTCCCTGTATTTTATCTATCTCATACGCTTCTTATCCCAATTCATTTCTCCATATCCTTGTACAGGTATATTTTACCACTTTATAAAAGTCAAAACAAGACCCGTAACATACACGTTAAATAAGAAAAGATCCTTTTGTAACAGCCAAAACGCACTGTTATCCAAAAGAATCTTTTCCTAAAATTTATTCACTTTAACCTGTGTTTATCAGCTTTCAAAGGAAGCATTCTTGCTGATCCCCCGTTTTTTCAGGAGCTTTTTGTATGCCTCCAGTTTTTTCTTTGAAGTCTTTACAATAACTTCATCAGAACCATTTGCAAATGCGTTTTTGCCTACATTGCCTGCTTTCAGCTTTTCAGACTTAATGATTATCTTTTTCAGATTTTCACATCCGTCAAAAGCATTTTTTCCAATGGATTTAATTTGCTTTCCAATCGTTATCTCATTAATGGTAGTATTATCCTTAAAAGCGTTATCATCAATGGAAGTTACCAGATATTTTACTCCCGCAACCGTAACACTCTTCGGAATAATAATTTTACGCTTTTTTGTCTTCATATTTTCCATCGAAAAGCTTTCCATATCCTTCCTCATCACTATATCCACTTGTTCCATCAATTCCTTCAAATGTTACCGTTTGCGTCGACTCTGCCGCATTTTCCTCTGCCGCAGCTTTAACCGCTGTCAATGTCAGATCCGGCATCATTCCAAACAACATCGCCAGGCTGACCAACAGAGCCAGCGTTTTCTTCCATTTTCCTCTCACTTTCATACAATACCTCCATTTGTGCATTCATTCATCAGTCCTGCTTTGATTATACTATGCAGCGTCTGATAAATACAACACAAAAAGAGATTTTTCGCCTGTAAAACGGTATAAATTTCACTTCAAACCGGTACAAATCCTTCCAATCATAGCGCAAAGCGGTACGAAACTGTTTTTCAGATATTTTCTACCGGTCGAATATAAAGTTAAGCCGGCATTTTCCTATACACTAAAAAAGCCGCCAGACTACGGATATACTCCACAGCCTGACGGCGGTTTCTATTATGATCTTCCAAAAAGCATTTTTACGACTCCATCCGGTTCACATTCACTCCGGATATGCAAAACATCATCCTGATTCAGCAGGATGCAGCCACAATGTCCCTCAAAAGTCGGAAAACATACGATCAGCAGATCCGCATCGATCTCCGGACTGTACTCATTCATGGACAGCGTTTCTCCATACAAAATCGTCCGCTCGTATCCCCGAAGCCACTTTTCATCCATATCCGGAAAGATACTTCGAAAGCTGTGACCGATCATCTTTTCCAAGGGCATTCCTTCCAGTCTCGCCAATGCAGGGTTTCCATACCGGAATACCCAGTCGATCGCCCGGAAATCGTCCTCAAATATCATCTCAATATCCGCAAAGGCAAAGGGCATATGCTCAAACCCTTTATAGTATTCACAATATTCGGCGGTAGAAACAGGCGTCCCTATCGTTGAAAATCCCCGTATGACCCTTTTTCTCTGACGATACAGCTTTTCATCAATCTCATTTTTGCGGCTTTGGGTATAATCCAGTATTTCCCCGTTATTCAGATTGATGGTATCGGTAATACTGTATACCGCGATCGCAGATACAAGACACCCCCGACGTACCTCGATAAAAGCTGTCCCGAGCAGTTCCGAAAGCTCCCTATAGGTCATTCTCGTTTCCAGAACCTCACCGCTGTTCATATGTATATCTGCATACTTCCGGCGCATATGAACATATAGGATATCCCGTACCGAAATTGTCACCCTGCGACGATGGGAAATGATCGTAATTTTTTGTTCCTTCTGCATTTTATTGATTCTCTGTATTGTATCCGTCCGGATTCATGGTCTGCCATCTCCAGGAATCTGCACACATTTCCTCAATCCCATACTGTGCCTCCCAGCCCAGCTCCTTTTTGGCTAAGGATGCATCGGAGTAGCATGTCGCAATATCACCGGGACGTCTCGCCTTGATCTGATATGGAATCTCCTTGCCGCAGGCTTTTCCAAATGCCTTGATCACATCAAGAACACTGTATCCCTTTCCGGTTCCCAGGTTGTAGATTTTAACTCCCGGATGCTCCATCAGCTTGTTGATCGCCTTCACATGACCTCTCGCCAGATCTACTACATGAATATAATCACGTACTCCGGTTCCGTCCGGTGTATCATAGTCGTTACCGAAGACACCGACACACTCCAGCTTACCGATCGCCACCTGTGCCACATAAGGGAGCAGATTGTTTGGGATACCCTTCGGATCCTCGCCGATCAGTCCGCTTTTGTGGGCTCCGATCGGATTGAAATAACGAAGAAGGATCACGTTCCACTCCTCGTCTGCTGTATGGAAATCCGTCAGGATCTGCTCCAGCATATGCTTTGTCCAGCCATAAGGATTGGTACATACGCCCTTTGGACATTCCTCTGTGATCGGGATAAATGCAGGGTCTCCATAAACCGTTGCAGAGGATGAAAAGATAATGTTTTTGCAGCCGTTTTCCCGCATCGCCTTGCACAGATTCAGGGTGCCGCCGATATTATTTTCATAGTACTCCAATGGCTTGGAGACAGACTCTCCCACCGCCTTAAGCCCCGCAAAATGGATCACGGCATCGGGCTTTTCCTTTGAAAAAATGCTGCTCATTGCATTATAGTCTCTGATATCGCTGTTATAGAAGGTCAGCTCCTTCCCGGTAATCTCCTGCACTCTCTGTACTGCCTTCTCGCTGGCATTGTACAGGTTATCCACGATAACTACCTCATAACCTTCATTTAAAAGCTCCACGCAGGTATGACTTCCTATGTACCCTGCTCCACCTGTAACTAAAATCTTCATAGCGAACCTCCCTTTCGTCCTTGCTTTTATGTCTATCTGAAGGGTTCATCATAAAACTCGTATGCCACCCTGCAAACGCACCTTTAATACGTGACAGCTGTCGTCCCCGTAGATTGCTTCGATCTGCTCCTTGTAAGCAGCCACTGCCTCATTTTTTACAAATGCCTGGATCGTGCCGGCAAAACCGCCGCCATGGACACGGCACACACCGTTCTCCCCCAGAATACTCTCACTGACTGCCAGAGCAACGGTTACATTCTGGGAATCCACATCCTTTGGACTGTAAATGTTCTGCAGGTATTTTGCAGAGGAATCTCCGCTTGCCTTGATCACACCTAAAAATCCCGGATAATCAGACTCCTCCAGTGATTTCACGCCCCGTAGAACCCTCTCCTCTTCCTCATAGAAATGAATGGCACGAAGTACCGCTCTGCCGGAAGTCTCTTTCCAAAGCTTGGGAAGCTCTTTAAAAAATGTCTCCCTCGGCACTTCTCTTAAATGCTCCCTGCCCAGAGCCTGTGCCACCTGATTCATCTCTGCGGGCACTGCAGCATAGTCCGGTGTCAGATCGGCATGAGATCCTTTGGTATCCACAATACAAAGGCTTAAGCCTGCCTTTTCAAAATCAGTGTGTACCTGCCTGACCTCCGGATGCTCCTTCTCCTTAAAGTCAATAAAGATCATACCGCCAACACTACAAGCCATCTGGTCCATCAGACCACATGGCTTGCCAAAATATATATTCTCTGCGTACTGGCCGATCTGGGCAATCTCGATGCTGGATACTTGCATATCATTGTAGAGCCCGGAAAGGATCGTGCCGATCAGGCTCTCAAATGCTGCGGAAGAAGACATCCCGGCTCCCATCAGCACATCACTGGTAATATATGCTGTAAAGCCGCCGACCTGATGGCCACGCTCCTTCATCCCCGCTGCAACTCCACGGATCAATGCTGTGGTGGTGCTTTGCTCCTCTTCCTTCATAGAAAGATCCGCTACATCAACCTCCTCCATCGGGAAATCTCCGGATACCAAACGGATCACCGGCTCCTCTGCCTTTGCCACGATCGCAATGGCATCCAGATTGATCGAAGTCGCAAGCACCATACCATTCTGATGGTCCGTATGATTGCCACATACTTCACTGCGCCCCGGCGCACTGTATATCTCAATTTTCTTTTCGGAAGGGAATAACTCGGTAAACCGGTCGATCGCCCGGATATACCGCTCTCTATTATAAGGAACTCTCTGCTCATCCACATAGATCTCCCTGATCTTCTGATCCAGTGATCCCTGCTCCAGAGATTCCCGTACACTCCTGATATTCTGCATGTCTTTTCCTCCATGTCATATTGTTACCTCATAAAGTGTACCATATCAGGTTTCGTAATGCAACAAAACTGTCTGAATCAATCTCTTGCCATCCCCAACCACCTGTATTTAAACAATCACCTCCATTCCCGTTTACTTTTCACGACCTTGCGAAACACTTTCAGATAAATGCAATCATATAAAGCGGCAACGTAATGATCCCCTCTTCACTGATACCAATATTGCTGTCTGCTAATTTATATCCGTAAGAAATATTACTCTTATTCTTCATAAGTGATTTTAAGGAATTCGCCCGCGTATTACCGCTCTTAACCTCGATAGGAACTACTATTCCATCTTTTTGGATAATAATATCAATTTCATGTTTTGTCGTTTCATTTTTATAAAAATATAATGCATACCCCTTCTTATACAATGCATCTGCGATCGCACATTCGTAGATCCCCCCTTTGGAGTTTCCCTCTAACGTATTTTCAACAATATGCTGTTTGATTGAAAAGTCTTTCATCGCCATCAATAATGATAAATCTGTCGTATAGGCTCTAAAAAAATCTTCTCTCGTATAATCATCCAGATCAAATCTGACATCTTTCACGCGTTTGCTCAAATGCACCATGTCCGCACGAAGAAGCCACTCAATACTCGAAAAATATTTTTGTGCTCTGCCACCATGCTCAACTTCCTTATATTGAAATTTATGATTTTCCTTATCTAATAATTGTTTTGCAAGAGAAAGATAGCATTTCTCTGCTTTTACCTTCTCTTCCGCTGTTGCATAATATGCTATATCGTACTGATATCCCTGTAAGAGATTTCTCTGAATCTTATCAACTTCCCTGAAATCCTTTGTATCTATATATTTCTGCACTGCTTCGGGCATCCCTCCGATTGCAATATATTGTCTGTAGTAATTCATCATCCTCGAATGAATTGCCTCAGGTATCGCAGTTTTAGAATGCAAATAACCACACAAACTCTCTATCATATCTTCAGAGATTCCCATTCCCCATAGAAACTCTTCAAAATCAATCCCATACATTTTCAGATAATCAACATACCCAACCGGATAAGAAGATGCCCGTTTATAGTCTATTCCAAGAAGAGATCCCGATGCGATCACATCATATCTGTTGTCGATCGCCCAAAATTTAAGTGATGTAATCGCTTCCTGACATTCCTGAATCTCATCCAAAAAAATCAGAGTTTTCCCCGGTATGATTTTCTTTTCAGGGAAACGAAACCGCATCGCCATAACCATGTTGTCTACCGTGAGATCGCCGTCGAACATCTCCATCGCAGACGGCAGCTGTTTAAAATTAATTTCAACAAATTCCTCGTATTCCGCTTCCGCAAAATGCTCAATTATATATGTCTTACCGGTTTGTCGGGCTCCTTGCACAACAAGACATTTCTTATCCTTAGTATGAACCCATTGATCAATAAAAGTTGTTATTTTTCTTTTCAGCATAATGCACCTCAAATTCCTATAACGAAACATATTTCAACATTTTGGAATATAAAAATCGCATTCCATCAACATTTTGGAAGGTAAAAATCGCATTCCATCAACATTTTGGAATATTATACTATAACTGTTCCTTATTGTCACCTGCTGTCTGAGCTGTTTTTATTCCGATGCTTTCTCCTTACTACTCGTGACACGATCTTATTCTGCCGGAACAAACGGAAGCTCAATCGTGTCAGAGTCCTTGCTGCCGGTGTCCTTGCTGTCGGTATCTTTGCTGCCGGAAGCTTTGCTGTCAGAGTCCTTGCTTCCGGTGTCCTTACTTTCAGTATCTTTGCTGCCGGTGTCTTGGTTATCGGAATCATTCTTACCGTTATCCCGGCTTGTATCATCCTTCTGACCGGATGGTGCCTGGGATGGCTTATTATCATTATCCGCAGCAGGCGTTTTCCTATTCTTCTTTGCGGTTCTCTTATCCGCCGGATTTCTTTTCTCTGATGCATTCCGGTTCGTGTCATCTGCGGATGTCGGATTCTCCCCGGAAGATCCTTCCGTCAAAGAACTGTCTGCTGTCCCATCCTTCGCATCTCCGGCAGCCATCGACACAACCGGAAGATCATTGTCCGCTGCTTTTTCATCGTCCCTGGAGGCCGGATCTGTTGCAGTCTGTTCTGATCTATCCGGTTCCCCGGCAGTCTTTTGACCGGATTGCTTCATCACGACCGCAGTCACTATGACTGCCAGCAAAAGCACAAGACCGGTCGCTGTAATGATAATTGCCTTTTTCTTATTTTTCATGAACAATCTCCTCTCTGAATAACCTATCACCATAAAAACATTATTATAGCCAGTTTATCATAGCGGCACATAGACCGCAATGAAAATGACAGATATTCAGGCATTGATACGAGGGGAAGTTTAGATCCTCAACATTGCAAAAAAAGTCGATTTTTAGAAGTTTATGCACTTTAGTGCATAAACTTGATTTTTTGTAAGAGTTTATGCTATACTTCTACTAAAAAGGAGGAGCAGACAATGATTGATACCCATAAACTCAAGAAAAGAGATTTATACCTGAATAAAATAATAGCATTTCAAGATACAGAACCTGTAAAGGTTGTTACCGGAATCCGCCGATGTGGAAAATCCAGCCTGCTGAAACTAATGAAGCTCCACCTACAGGAAACCGGAATTGCCGATGATCAGATTCTTGAAATGAATTTCGAGTCCTACGCATTCAAAAACATGAATAGCGACTCTTTCTATAAATATGTCAGCCAGCATATTGTCCCAAATAAAAGAATGTACTTTTTCTTTGATGAAGTTCAGCGTGTGCCCGGCTGGGAAGATGCGGTAAACTCCTTCCGCGTCGATTTTAACTGCGACATTTACATCACCGGATCGAATGCTTATATGCTTTCCTCTGAATATGCCACTTACCTATCCGGCAGATGCATAGAGATAAAAATGCTGCCATTATCTTTCTCGGAATTTATTCCTTTTCATGATCTTGAAATCCGGGAAACAAAAAATTCATTCGGTGGCATCCGCAAACAAGTATTTGACAAAGCCGGGGAACATTACGAATTGCAGGAAGTATTTGATGCCTATATGCGATTTGGTGGAATGCCCGGTATTGCTGATATCGGCTTAGATCAGGAAAAAGCATTGATATTACTTGACGGCATCTATTCAACCGTAATTATGAGAGATATCCTGGAGAGGGAAAACCGCAGAGGGCAGAAAAGAATTACAGATCCGGTACTCTTGAAAAAAATCACCATGTTTCTTGCCGATAACATTGGAAGCAATATATCCATCTCCTCGATCGGAAATACCCTGTCAAACGAAGGGTTACTCAGTAATAACAAAAGGAAAAAAAGCCCAAGCACCCATACTGTACAGGCTTATGTAAATGCACTGCTTGAAGCCTATTTTTTCTATGAGATTAAAAGATTCGATATCAAGGGCAAAGAATTTTTACGAACGCTCGGAAAATACTATATCGTAGATATCGGACTACGAAATTACCTGCTCGGTTTCAGAAACCGTGATAGCGGTCATGCCATAGAAAATGTTGTATACTTTGAACTGCTTCGCCGGGGCTACGATGTCTCAATCGGTAAAATCGGTAATTCCGAGGTAGATTTCATTGCCACAAAGGCAGACGATAAAATATATATTCAAGTCACAGAAGCAATGACAAGTGAGGATGTCCGCAAACGAGAACTTGCTCCTCTCCAAAAGATCAATGACAATTATGAGAAGATCATTCTTTCCCTGAATCCCGGAATGGATTCTTCCTATGAGGGCATAAAATCCATCTATTTAATTGACTGGCTGATCGATGGATAGATACCAAAGCTTCCCACACCGGATCATCCGGTGTGGGAAGCTTTGGTTACAAATTACTCTTTTTATTGATTTCCGGTCCACCAGATCAGACCACTTCCTTATTCCTTTCATCAATTTCCGGAAAATGGCACAAAAGGTGTCTCCGGATCACCACTTGTTGTAATAATATCCTCCGTTTCAAACTCTACAATCTCCATCTCCGGTGTTTCGTATCTCTCTTTCATAATCTGATACTCCTTTCATTTTTGTATGAATTCTGTGTTCATGTCCATGTACTCTTGCTATTCGGTTACCTTGATCGTTCACTTACTAATTGGATTGGCATATAGACTGCGCGGTATGTGCATAATTGGAAAATGCTTTCACCAGTGTCACCAGAGCATCCTCATAAGTCCCCTCCTGAGCTTGTAATACCTGATAACAGTACATCATCGCACAGTAATCTCCACTCAATGTGTTCGTACCATCAGTTACGGTAAACTTTTTTGAATTTCCTAACTCATTTGCCTTGATGTTTTCCAGAGACAGAATATAATACTGACCTCGTTTCACCGGTGTGATCTCTTTTCCGTCTACGATAAAATTCAGCTTTGACACATCGATTCCTTCCTTTGGTTCATAGAAGATATTCAATGTAGTTTCCGATTTTAACACCATACTAAGTCCGGCAAATTGTCCAAGCACTTTATTTTCAGCCTTATTTGCAACAAAATTATCAATATAACCCTCAAATCGATCCGGTATTTCCAACTCATTAACATTTAAATACTTATTTGCCAGCTCATCCACCGCCTTATTAAAATACTTCTGTGAGCAGGCACCATAATTCAGCATAGCCACAGCAAAGGGATAGGCATCCTGATACAAATCAACATGATCAATTAAATATTGTGCATAGTCTCTGACGGTATAGGTATATTCTTTGCCGCACTTTCCATTTCCATCAAACATCTGTGCCTTGATATCCTGTGTCATCTCATAGGATGCTACCTCGCATGGAAATCTGTAATATGTTTTCTCTGCATTGATCGTGGTATTCGTCTGTGCCTCGGAAACCAGTACTTTCGTAATAGTTCCATTTGGAAGGGTAAACTGCATATACGCATCCTTATCTGCGATAATCTTATTCGACAATTCCATGTAGAAGTTGACGCCGATATTACCGGTAAGACTTAAGGAATAACCGGCAAGTTTTGCGCCGATGCCGTCAATGATCGCACCACAGTCATCACATTTTCCATCATTATCCGCATCCTGATGGTCACCATAGGTATTCTTCTTTGTATTGGAATACGCATAAGATACTGGTTCTCCCGGTTTGCCCTCACATCCGTTATAAGTAGCAGTCTTATAAACTTTAGCTCCACCTAAAGTCGGATAGGTATCTGTTCCGATGGTCTGTCCCCAGACTTCATCAGACTGGTCAAGCTGTAAGAGATACGCAACCTCACCGGTCTTAAACTCATCTGTCGTTTTGCCTTCGGCTTTTGTGGCCGTTCCGCTATTCTTGCCCATCGCATTTCCTGTATAAATGGTACTGTCATAATAACAGTTTGTGATGGTTCCGTTATTCCATCCGTTCACGCCTCCTACATATCCACTACCACTAACACTACCGACATTATAGCAGTTTGTGATAGTTCCGTTATTCCATCCGTTCACACCTCCCACATTACCTTCGCTACCACTGACGCTACCAGCATTATAACTATTTGTGATGGTTCCTCCATTATTATATCCGTTCACACCTCCCACATTACCTTCGCTACCACTGACGCTACCGATATTATAGCAGTCTGTGATGCTTCCGGTATCATTATTATCTCCGCTCACGCCTCCTACACATTCTAAGCCACTGACGCTGCCGGCATTATATACTGCTCCACGTTATTGGTTCCTGATAACAGAATCGAAAGATCCCTATCGCAACTCAAATTAGTAATAGACACACCTTGCAGTACCAACTGATTCTCTTCACCGTCATAATACCAACCATTTCCCTGATATATTGTATTCTTATTATCTTTTCCATCGTCTTGAAGTTTTCCATCCCAAATAACTGCTATAGTAGTGCCATCGCCTACATACAGATACTGAGGTGCATTTTCTGCCAAAGTAATTTCCGCAGTCTCCTCCGCCTTCGCATTCATCACGCCCCAGCCGCTCACATTCACCGCTGACAGCACCATAAGAGCCGCCATAGCTCCGGCAAACATCCGCCTTATTCTTTGTTTTTGTTTCATATCTTCCTCCCTTTCTAATATTACATATCCACCAGATCAGACCACTTCCATATTCCTTTCATCAATTTCCTGAAAATGGCACAAAAGGTGTCTCTGGATCACCACTTGTTGTAATAATATCCTCCGTTTCAAACTCTACAATCTCCATCTCCGGTGTTTCGTATCTCTCTTTCATAATCTGATACTCCTTTCATTTTTGTATGAATTCTGTGTTCATGTCCATGTACTCTTGCTATTCGGTTACCTTGATCGTTCACTTACTAATTGGATTGGCATATAGACTGCGCGGTATGTGCATAATTGGAAAATGCTTTCACCAGTGTCACCAGAGCATCCTCATAAGTCCCCTCCTGAGCTTGTAATACCTGATAACAGTACATCATCGCACAGTAATCTCCACTCAATGTGTTCGTACCATCAGTTACGGTAAACTTTTTTGAATTTCCTAACTCATTTGCCTTGATGTTTTCCAGAGACAGAATATAATACTGACCTCGTTTCACCGGTGTGATCTCTTTTCCGTCTACGATAAAATTCAGCTTTGACACATCGATTCCTTCCTTTGGTTCATAGAAGATATTCAATGTAGTTTCCGATTTTAACACCATACTAAGTCCGGCAAATTGTCCAAGCACTTTATTTTCAGCCTTATTTGCAACAAAATTATCAATATAACCCTCAAATCGATCCGGTATTTCCAACTCATTAACATTTAAATACTTATTTGCCAGCTCATCCACCGCCTTATTAAAATACTTCTGTGAGCAGGCACCATAATTCAGCATAGCCACAGCAAAGGGATAGGCATCCTGATACAAATCAACATGATCAATTAAATATTGTGCATAGTCTCTGACGGTATAGGTATATTCTTTGCCGCACTTTCCATTTCCATCAAACATCTGTGCCTTGATATCCTGTGTCATCTCATAGGATGCTACCTCGCATGGAAATCTGTAATATGTTTTCTCTGCATTGATCGTGGTATTCGTCTGTGCCTCGGAAACCAGTACTTTCGTAATAGTTCCATTTGGAAGGGTAAACTGCATATACGCATCCTTATCTGCGATAATCTTATTCGACAATTCCATGTAGAAGTTGACGCCGATATTACCGGTAAGACTTAAGGAATAACCGGCAAGTTTTGCGCCGATGCCGTCAATGATCGCACCACAGTCATCACATTTTCCATCATTATCCGCATCCTGATGGTCACCATAGGTATTCTTCTTTGTATTGGAATACGCATAAGATACTGGTTCTCCCGGTTTGCCCTCACATCCGTTATAAGTAGCAGTCTTATAAACTTTAGCTCCACCTAAAGTCGGATAGGTATCTGTTCCGATGGTCTGTCCCCAGACTTCATCGGACTGGTCAAGCTGTAAGAGATACGCAACCTCACCGGTCTTGTACTGTTCTGTCGTTTTTCCTTCGACTTTTTCGGTTGTTCCACCATCATATCCTATCGCATTTCCAGTATAAATAGTGCTGTCGTAATAACAGTTTGTGATGCTTGCATTGGATTCATTACGTCCGATCACACCTCCTACATTAACCCCTGTACCATTAACGCTACCGGTATTATAACAGTTTGTGATGGTTCCACAATTAGATCCGATCACGCCTCCTACACTATCGCTTGTACCATTAACGCTACCGGTATTATAACAGTTTGTGATGGTTTCTCCATCATTAGATCCGATCACGCCTCCTACAGTGGATTCACCACTGACACCACCGGTATTATAACAGTTTTTGATGGTTCCTGCATTATTATATCCGATCACGCCTCCTACATTATAGCTTGTACTATTAACGCTACCAGTATTATAACAGTTTGTGACGGTTCCTCTATAATTAAATCCGCTCACGCCTCCTACATTAACGCTACCGGCATTATAACAGTTTGTGATGGTTCCATAATTAGTTCCGATCACGCCTCCTACAGAGGAAGCACCATAGAAATAAGAGTCCAGAATACCTACATTGGAAATCTTACCACTGTTATACCCGAACAATCCTACAAGGGCCTTATCTTGATTGGAAAAATATAATCCACTGATGGTATGGTTTTTCCCGTCAAATATGCCGGTGTATGAACTATCATACCCAACTCCAACTGGTGTCCATTCCTTAAATGATGAGCCCTCATTCAAAGTTCCATCTGACTTCAAAACATTTTTATTCACAACAATATTCGCGGTCAGGACTGCATTGGCTGATGCATTCTTCTTCTCGCCCGAAAGTGTACCATTTACAAGTCCGGCAAACCAGTACAGCTGACCAGCATTGCTGATTTCGTAAACCTCATCCTTGCTACCGTCCCCATCTATATCATACTTGTCTGTGGCGAGTTCTGCCGGCTGATATACCTCATTACATGCACAGAAACCATTCTCGCCGATGCTGTGGGATTGTGTCTCTGTGGTCACATATCCGATCGGACAGTCCTTGCATGCCACGTTTTTTATATGTTCATTGTCATCTTTACAAGTGTATGTAATATCACCGTCTTTGTTATGTGTATGCTCTTTTCCATTTACCAAAAGGCTCGCACCTTCTGCCAAAGTGAGTTTCTCCGGATTGGTTATGCTCGCACCACTCTCAAATTCAATGCTTTCCCCACTTGCAATCGTTAAATCTTCTTTTAAAGTGGCTTTACCATATACATATGTTTTCGTTACAGTCTCTTTGGTACCAGCATCTTTCCATTGCTTTGTGATGACAGAGTTGCTGAAGGAAGCATCCGTTAATACAGGTTTCTGACAGTCTAAAGCACGACTAACCACAATCTGGCTTCCTGATACATTAATTCGTTGATTTGATCTAATTACCTCACCTTCGTATCGATCTGTTGTTGCTTTCGCTTCAACATAACTGTCTACTATATTAATTTCATCACCACGAATTAAGTTTGAATCATCCATATTATTGGCTACCACATGACTATTTTTAATCGTTACGCTACCGTTACAATCAATTAGGGAAGGCTTCAGCGTTGCTCCTATAATATTTAAATTACTATTAGTCGGATTGCCTACTGTACTGATTTTTTCACAACTTAAACTTCCGTTATAATTGCTACCATTTATTTCTAGTGTTTGCTCAATCTGACCATCCGTTAATCCACTTTGAATCATCCCCATAGTATTTGTTCCGGATAAGATAATCGAAAGATTACCGTCAATACTCAAAATGTTACCAGAAACAGAGGCACCGTCCAATACAAGTTGATTCTTCGTGCTGTCATAATACCAATTGGTTCCCTGATATATCGTATCATTACCAGAGACTTCATTATTTTGAAATTTCCCATTATCAATAATTTTTGTTGAGCCTATCGTCAAATATTGAGGAGTGGTTCCCACTGCAGTCTCCTCCGCCTTCGCATTCATCACGCCCCAGCCACTCACATTCACCGCTGACAGCACCATAAGAACCGCCATTGCTCCGGCAAACATCCGCCTTATTCTTTGTTTTTGTTTCATATCTTCCTCCTTTTCCTTGCGATGCACACACAACAAACATTTACTCCCTCTCTGTCATTCAGAGGTTTTTGCATAATTTAAGATCATTTCCTTGATCCTGAGTAATTCCGGAGTATAATCCTTGTTGTCCTCTGATCCCCAGATAAATCCGCTGGCACAGTACGTACAGGCCGTCATCATTGTATGCACTGTCACACGAAAAAATTCCTCCTTCGGAATATCCGTACGAAATGTGTGATCCTCCTTGGCTTTCTCATACATCCATTCCAATCTCGTATCGACCGAATAAAGAGATGCATGAAACTCCTCAAGCTGCTCATCCTTCACTCCCTCATGGGTGACATAATGGTTGAAGTTGTCATTATACTGCAATAAATCCTTGTGATGCTGATACATGTCGATATAACTGTCCAGCGTGAAGATAAACCGGTCGATCGCCGGAATATCTCCAATGGATTCCAGCGGACGCTTCGCATCCAGTGCATCCAGATACTCTTTCCATTTGGCAGCACACACCGCGATCACTAACTCCAGCTTATTCGGATAATAGCGGAATAATGTCGCACGTCCTACTCCCGCCAGCTCCGCAATCTCTCCCATACTGACCGGCTCAATTTTCTTTTCTACAAAAATTTGAAATGCTGCATTGATAATTGCTTTTCTTCTGTGATCTTTCATACTGCTTTTTTTCTGTGTCATATTCATAAAATAATCCTTTCCTTGATACTTCCTGTCTCAAGCATACAGAAATATCCGTGTATTGTCAACAACAATGATTCAAGGTTTGAGAAAATGATTTGACCAATCCGACAACTCATGCTATGGTTTCATTGTAAACTTTATGTAAAATACTCAAACTTTCCACACCAAAAACAAATTGTGCCCAGACTGTTTCTGATGTGGTACGGTTTTCAATATGATTTTTGGCTCCTAAGAAGAATGCACCCGGAAGGCTGTGATC
>OLWA01000240.1_pt1 | contig 71927 bp, 77 predicted proteins | sample 1673251 | NCBI WGS metagenome assembly OLWA01 (sample SAMEA3178937, study PRJEB25190) | human gut metagenome | biome: human gut; feature: human-associated habitat; material: faeces | place: Austria | collected 2013 | reverse complement strand
AGCAGCGGATTTCCCGATGTGTCGAGGGTGAGAGTCTGTCCCTGCGGATCGGGCGGAAGAATAATCGGTTGATGTGTCATGGTATGGCGGTTTTGCAGAGGGGAAAGGGTGTCAGAATTCAAATTCCACGGGGCCTTCGCGGAGCACTACGGGCGCGGAGGAGTCGGTGAGGTCTATCACGGCCGACGGAATCGCGGAGCCGGAGCCGGCGTCAATGAGCATGTCTACTCCCATTGCTTCCGCGCGGAGCTCGATTTCGCCAGGCTCCGTGATTTCCTCGGGCTCGAGACCGTCGGAAGGAAGAGAGGTGGTGAGCAGCGGGGTGCCCAGGGAGCGCGCGAGTTCGCGGGCCACGTCGTTGTCGGGGATGCGGATGCCCACCTGCTTGCGTCCTTTGAAAATCTTCGGCATCGAAGGTGAGGAGGGTAGGATGAATGTGAACGGCCCGGGAAGATAGCGGCGCATGATGGCGAAGGCGCGGTTGTCGATGCGGGCGAATTCGCTTGCCTGGGAGAAATCGTGGCACACCACGGCCAGGGCATTTTTCTGCGGGTTGATTCCTTTTATACGGCAGAGGGCTTCGGTGGCCTTGCGCGATGTGGCGTCGCAGCCTATGGCATAAAGTGTGTCGGTGGGGTAAATCACCAGTCCGTCGTCGCGCATTGCGTCGACAGCCCGGGAAAGCACGCGGGTGTCAATCGACGTGGGATGTATCTTGAGTGTGTTCATGATTTTTTACGTGTTCATGATTTTCAAAGTTAGAAAAAAAATCGGAGCGGCGGAAATCCGTCGCTCCGATTCTGTTGGGGAGGGTTATATTTTTTCAGCGTTTCCTTACCAGATTATGACGCGCTCCGATTCGGGACGGAACATGGGTTGGCCTTCGGTGATGTTGAATGCCTCGAAGAAGGGCTGGAGGTTGCGCAGTGTCACGTTCACGCGGTTTTTACCGAGTGAGTGAACGTCGCCCTGGGTGAGAGAGCGCATCTCGGCCTCGCGGATATTCTGGGCCCAAAGGTTGGCGTAGTTCATGTAGAACACCTGGAAGGGTGTGAGGCCGTCGATAGTGGCGGTGGCAACGTCGACGCCTTTTTCTTTCTGTGAGTTGAGGAATGCGGTCATGGCCACGCGCAGGCCACCCTGGTCGGCGATGTTCTCACCGAGGGTGTAGGCGCCGTTGGCGTTGAGTCCGGGCAGAACCTCAACCTGGTTGAACTGCTCCACGAGCTTGTCGGTAAGAGCCTTGAATGCCTCGGCATCTTCGGGTGCCCACCAGTCGGCCATGTTGCCTTTTGCGTCGAAGTGACGGCCCTGGTCATCGAATCCGTGGGTCATCTCGTGGCCTATCACCACGCCGATGCCGCCATAGTTCTCTGCGTCGGAGCTTTCGGGGTCAAAGAAAGGAGCCTGGAGGATTGCGGCGGGGAACACGATTTCGTTAGCCATGGGGTTGTAGTAGGCATTGACGGTCTGGGGAGTCATGCCCCATTCGGTGCGGTCAACGGGCTTGCCCCATTTCGAGAGCTGGTCGCGGGTATGCCACATCGACACCTCGTGCATGTTCTCGTAGTAGCTCTTCTCGGGGTCGATATTCATTGTGGTGTAGTCCTTCCACTTGTCGGGATAGCCGATTTTCACTGTGAAGGCCGCGAGTTTCTCGTGAGCGCGGGCTTTTGTGGCGTCGCTCATCCATGTGAGGGAGTCGATGTGCTGTCCGAGGGCGGTGCGGAGGTTCTCCACAAGGCCTATCATGTACTGCTTCGACGACTCGGGGAAGTATTTCTCGACATAGAGCTGGCCCACGGCCTCGCCCATGGCGCTTTCGGTGGCACCGAGGGCGCGTTTCCAGCGGGGACGCTGTTCCTGCACGCCGCTCATCACCTTGTTGAATTCAAACGAGGCGTTGGTGAAGTCGTCAGACAGATAGGGAGCTGCACCGGCTACATATTTCCAGAGATAGTAGTCCTTGAGCTCGCGGTCGGAGAGCGACTGCATGAGGGTGTTGGCGCGTGCCATGCTCTTGGGGTCGGTTACAATCACGGTGTCGATGGGGGTCTTAATGTCCATTGTCTCGACGAAGAAACGGTCCCAGGGCACTGCGGGATAATCCTTTTTGAGAGTTTCGAAAGTGCGGGGGTTGTACATGGCCTGTATGTCGCGGCTTTCCTCGCGGGTCTTTGCGTCCTTAGCCATGGCGGTCTCTATTTTCATCACGGTGTTCATGATGCGGGCGGCGGTGTCGGCGCTGAAGCCGGCGTTCTGAAGCTGGTCGGTGATGAGCTTCTTGTAGGCCTCGCGCACTTCGGTGTTGCGCTGGTCGTCCTTGAGGTAGTAGTCGCGGTCACCGAGGCCCATGCTGCCTCCGCCGAGGTACATGGCGTATTCATTTGAGTTGACCATGTTCTCCATTGGGCCTGCTCCCATGAACGGGCTGCAGTAATAGGTCTGGAGCCAGAGGAAGAGGTCGGTCATGCCCTCGTGGGGAGTGTTCTCGATTTTCCGGAGGTCAGCCTGGATGGGTGCGGCGCCGTCGTTGTTGCGGCGGGTGGAGTCCATGGCCTGGTTGTAGATTGTCGAAACCTTGAAGGCTACCGTGCCGGGTTCGGGGTTGGTTGCTGCAAGACCGGTGATAATCTCCTTCACGCGGTTTTCCGATGAGTCGTTAAGTACGTTGAACTGGCCGTAGCGTGAGTATTCGGCTGTGAGAGGATGGGCTTTCTGCCATTTCTCGGTCACGTGTTCGTAGAAGTCGGTTCCGGCGGGGATGCTGTCGTTGACAAGCGATGCGTCGAGGCTCTTGAGGTGCTCGGCGCGGGAGCCGGTGCAGGCGGTGATGCCTGCCAGCGTTGCTGCTGTGGCTAATGCCATGAATAGATGTTTATACATTGTGATAATTACTTGGTTGCTGTGTAAATGGTGCAGACTCCGAATGTGAGCGGAAGGGCGCGTGCGTTGTTCCAGCCCGACTGCTCTATGAGGCGGCACATGTCGGCTCCCTGAGGAACGGCGGCTATGCTTTCGGGCAGATAGGAATAGGCGCGTGAGTCGCGGCTCACCAGACGCCCCACGGCGGGGATTATGCAGCGCGTATAGAAGCGGTAGAGCGGCGCGGTGAGGCGTCCGCGGGGGGTGGACAGCTCTATGACGCACAGCCTGCCGCCTTTGCGGGCCACGCGGGCCATCTCGCGGTAGCCGGCCGAGAGGTCGGCGAAGTTGCGCACTCCGAAGGCGGCTGTGACGCAATCCATCTCGCCGTCGGCGAATGGAAGAGCCAGACAATCGGCCACGCGAAGCTCAATGGCGTCGGAGGCTCCGGCGGCGGCGATTTTGCGGCGTCCCACCTCGATCATGCCCTCGGAAAGATCCACTCCCGTGATTCCGCGTGCGGGGCGCAGGCGGCGGTGCAGCTCCAGGGCGAGGTCGGCAGTGCCGGTCGCCACGTCGAGGATGCGCTGCGGCCTGTCGGGGGCTATGAGGCTTATGGCCTTACGGCGCCAGAGGCGGTCGATGCCCATGGTCATGGCGCGGTTCATGAAATCGTAGGCGGGGGCGATGTTATCGAACATCTCCTCCACCTGCTGGGATTTTCCGCGGTTGTCGGAGTCGCCGTAGGGGTTTATGTTTTCGCAGTCGGCGTGCATGCGGCGTCTCAGAGCTGTATGTTCTGGAGGCAGTCCAGTACGTTTACGGCTATGCGGTCATTGAGGTTTGACTCGTCGGCCTTTACAAACGGACGTCCTGTAACGTGCTCGTAAAGTTCGATATAGCGGTCGGTCACTGTGGCGATGAACTCGGGTGTCATCTCAGGCACTTTCTGGCCGGGCTTGCCCATGAAGCCGTTCTCGATGAGCCACTGGCGCACGAATTCCTTGGAGAGCTGACGCTGGGGCTCGCCTTTGCGGAAGCGCTCCTCGTAGCCGTCGGCGTAGAAATAGCGTGATGAGTCGGGGGTGTGGATCTCGTCGATGAGATAGATTTTGTCGTTGTGCTTGCCGAACTCGTATTTCGTGTCCACGAGAATCAGACCTTTTTCAGCGGCCATCTTGGTGCCGCGTTCGAAGAGGGCGCGGGTGTAGCGCTCCACCACTTCATAGTCGGCGGCGCTCATGATGCCCTGGGCTATTATCTCTTCTTTAGAGATGTTCTCGTCGTGTCCGGCCTCGGCCTTGGTGGTGGGGGTGATGATGGGCTCGGGGAAGCGCTCGTTCTCACGCATTCCCTCGGGAAGCTTCACGCCGCATATCTCGCGGCATCCGGCCTGGTATTCGCGCCATGCGCTTCCGGTGAGATATCCGCGGATAATCATTTCCACGCGGAAGCCCTCGCAGCGGATTCCGACGGCCACCATGGGGTCGGGCGTAGCGAGTTTCCAGTTGGGCACAATGTCGGCGGTGGAGTCGAGGAAGTATGTGGCTATTTCGTTCAGCACCTGGCCTTTGTAGGGGATGCCTTCGGGGAGGACAACGTCGAAGGCCGAGATGCGGTCTGTGGCGACCATTACCAGAAGGTCTTCGCCTATGGAATAGACGTCGCGTACTTTGCCGTGATACACTCCGGTCTGACCGGGAAAGTGGAAGTCGGTGCTTAACAATGCTTTAGCCATGATAATCTAATTGGATGCAAAGTTGAAAATAATAGTTGTATGAATTATGGGGCGAAATTACTCAAAAAAAATGATATCGAGCAAAATATTATGCAACAAGCTCTAAAGTTATCTGTAGCCGGGCTTGCGGCGTCCGTTGCCTTCGTGGCCGGTGAGGTCGTCGCCCAGATCGCGGCGGTAGCGGTCGGCAGCCTCGCTCAGGCGCCGGGCCACGTCGGGTTGCTGCGATATGATGTTGTAGCGCTCGCCGGGATCGCGCCGCATGTCGTAAAGCTCGCATTCCTCTACCTTGAGATTGACCATCTTTCCGGGTTTTCCGTCGTTGCCCGGCATACCGTAGCCCAGATAGGGGTGGGGGAAGATGAGTTTGTAGGTGCCGTCGGTTATGGCCTCGAGGCTGTTGTCCTGATAGTAGAGGGCGAGTTCGGCGCGCACCGGGTCGGTGTCGGGGTTGTCAAGCATGGGAACCATGCTCAGACCGTCTATCTTATGGTCGGGCAGCGGGGCGCCGGCAAGGGAGGCGAATGTGGGGAGGATGTCGATGTTGGATGCGAGGCTGTTGCACACGGTGCCTTCGGGAATGCGGCCTTTCCAGTAGGCGATGAAGGGCACGCGCAGTCCGCCGTTGAATGTGGTGGCCTTGGCCTCGCGCAGTCCGGCAGTGGAGCCGGCATGGTTGCCGTAGGCTATCCACGGGCCGTTGTCGGAGGTGAATATCACCAGTGTGTTGCGGTCCAGTCCGAGCTCCTCGAGGGTCTGTATCACCTCGCCCACGCTCCAGTCAAGTTCCATCATCACGTCGCCATACAGTCCCTGGCCGCTTTTGCCCTTGAACTTGTCGGAGACGGCAAGGGGCACATGAGGCATGGAGTGGGCGAGATAAAGGAAGAAGGGCCGGTCTTTGTTCTCGCGGATGAAGTCGACACTCCGGCGTGTATATTCGGTGGTGAGGGGCGACTGGTCGAGGTTGTAGCCAAGCACGGTGTTGCCTTCGTAGGTGGGAAGGTCGGGGAATTTCCATGTGGGGTGGAAGGGCCACATGTCGTTGGAGTAGGGCAGTCCGTACCAGCGGTCGAAGCCGTGTTGCAGCGGCAGGAATTTCTCGGCGTCACCCAGATGCCATTTGCCGAATATGGCCGTGGCATAGTCGCGCTTTTTCAGCACCTCAGCGATGGTTTCTTCGGTGTCGTTTATGCCATAGGGGCATCCGGGGCTGGGCGCATGGGCGAATCCGATACGGTTGGGATAGCAGCCGGTGAGCAGGCCGGCGCGCGAGGCGCCACTGATGGGCTGTACGGCATAGAAGTTGGTGAACCGCATGCCTTCTCCGGCCAGACGGTCAATGTTGGGAGTCTTGTAGTTGACGGCACCTGTATAGGAGAAGTCTCCCAGTCCGGCATCGTCAAGGTTTATGAGCACGAAGTTTATATGGTCGGGATTTTCCGCAGGTTCGGGCGCTTTGTCAGGCCGGGCGGCAAGCATTGTGCCGGGAACCAGTGCCGAAACGGCAGCCGTAAGCGGTATCGTTCTGAGATGTTTCATGGAATAAGGAAGATGGAAATGGTTGAGACGGTTTGATGGATTACTGATACAGATCATGTCCGAATGCCCACCCGCGGTAGTTAGCGGGCAGCGAACGTTTCTAATCCTGTAATCTGATATGATGTGTAAAATTAACGAACTTATCGCACACCTCAAAATCACAGGGCGCTTTCACGATTGTTGATGCTTTTTCTGTGTTTTTGGGTTGGGGAACGCAGAACTATGCTGGAACGGCAGAACATCGCAGAACTTAAATCTTTTTTTGATGATGGGAATTGGTTAAGTGTTATGAACCGTGTTTAAATGGATATTGTTTAGACGGTAAGTATGATTGAAATGTGAAAATCAAATCTTAGCTATGGATAAGATGCCTTACATTGGACTGACGGTGGTTGCACTTGGTTTTATACTGCCGTGGCTTGCGCAGGCCTATTTCTCGTGGCGGGCGATGAAAGATGATGATAATATCTATTCGGCTACCCGCCAGAGTTATATCAAATATCTCAAAATGGTACGTTGGCTATTGGTCGTTATTGGTTTTATTCTCATGAACTGGTAAGTGTATCCCCGAAAAGATAAAGTCAATGTTTTAAATAAAAAAAGCGATGTGCCGGACCGGATGTGGGTTGTAATCGACTTAAATGCTATGATATGGATGGATTGGTTTATCTGGGCTTTTCTCTCGCGGTGGCGGGTGCTCTGCTACCTAAGCTGGGGCGAATATATATCAGTTGGCGGGCAATGAAGGGCGACAGAAGGTTTGAGGACCCGGACGTTTACCGATACTATTTCTTTAAGTTCAGAAAAACGGGTCTGGAGTTGGTGGTGTTGGGATTCATTGTCTTTTTAATAGCCGAAATAATGTCCAGATAGATATAGAAAATAAAAAACAGCGATGTGCCTACCGGATGGGTGGCACATCGCTGTTTTTATGGGGTGGATGGCGGGGCTATCAGTTGCAGCCGCAGCCGTCGGAGCATTTGCTTTCACCGGTGCAATCGCAGGAGTCGCCACAACCGCAGCCTTCGCCGCAGCCGCAACCCGACTGGGGCTTGAGCTCTTCGGGTGTAGCGTCGCGTACAACGGTGATCTTGCCTTTGAAGCGCACGTCCTTGCCTGCCAGAGGATGGTTGAAGTCCATCACAACGTCGGTGTCGGTAACGTCGACAACTACGCCGTTGATGCGGAATCCGTCCTGGGTCATCATCGGGAGCACGGCGCCTTTCTTGATGACTTCGGGATCGAACTTGCCGTCGACTTCAAAGATGTCGCGGGGCAGGGTGGCCACCTGCTCGGGGTCGTGGGGACCGAAAGCCTCGTCGGCCGAAACTTTCACGTCGAAAGAATCACCGGGCTTGAGGCCGTCGATTGCGTGCTCCAGGGGCACGATCACGCCGGGAGTAACGCCAAACACTATCTTTTCGGGATCGTCGGCCGAGGTCTGGTGAACGAGCTTGTCGCCGTCAGGAGTCACTTCGTAGAGGTCGTAGCCGAGTTCCACGTATTTTCCGGGTTGAATTGTTTCCATATCGTTCGGTATTTTAAATTTTATGTAGTTATTAGAGATATAACAAAAATAGGGCCAAAAAGTGAGGCGCCCGCTCAGGCCTCTTCCTGATGGCGGAGAGAGGTGACGGTGTCGTAGAGATTGAGGGTGGCGTCGGCGAGCTGGTCGAGCACCAGTTCGAAGCCCTCGGCCCCTTCGTAATAGGGGTCGGGCACATGGTCGTAGCGGGAATGGGAGCCGAAGAAGTCGGCCATGGCCATTACGCGTTCCTCGTCATCGACCGTGGGCGCAAGGCTGCGGAGATTGCGCACGTTGTTGTCGTCCATGCCTATTATTATGTCGAAATCCTCGAAGTCGTGTTCGCGTATCTGGCGGCAGCGGTGGGTGAGTTCGAGGCCGCGGCGCCGGGCGTGGGCGCGCATGCGCGGGTCGGCCAGCTGGCCTATATGGTAGTTTCCGGTGCCGGCCGAGTCGACCTTCCAGCCCGCTGTGGCATTGTGCTCGCTGAGGGTCTCGAGCATTATGGCCTCGGCGGCAGGGCTGCGGCAGATATTGCCCAGGCACACGAAGAGTACCCTTACAGGAGCGTCGTCGCTTATGTTTTCTATTATCGGTTTAAGCCGTCTGATTACGGCCGGAGTGGTGATTATCATTGTTTTTCGTTTTTAGAGCTCATGAGATCGCTGGTTATTATGGCTGCGGCAGTTGCTGCGGCATGGCTTTTCCCCAGGAGCTGACGCATCCTGGAATATCCCTCGAGTTGCAACGCGCGTCCGGGCGCGTCGAGGATTATCTTACGCAGGCGGCTGTCCACCTCTTCGGGGGTGCAGTGATGAAGCAGCATTTCCGGTATAACCTCCCGGCCCACGATAAGGTTCGGAAGAGTGACAAACGGACATTTGATGAAGTGCTTCATGATATTGTAGCTCAACCGCGATCCGTTGGCGCGGTAGCAGGCCACCTGAGGCGTTCCGGCAAGGGCGCATTCGAGAGTGGCTGTGCCCGAGGTGACAAGGGCAGCGTCGCTGTGGAGCATGAGGTCGAAGGTGGCGCCTTCTAACAGCGGAAGGTATGTCAGGCTCTCGTAAAACTCGCGATCTATGCCCGGCGCCACGGCCACCACGGGCTGCATGTCGGGGTGCATGCGGGCCACGGCATCCATCACCGGAAGATTGTTGCGTATCTCTCCGTGGCGGCTTCCGGGCACAATCGCCAGCAGCGGCATGGAGGAGAGGCGGTGCTGCCGACGGAACTCCACGGCATCAGGCGCCATGGAAATGCGCCGGTCCATTTCCTCAACCGATGGGTTGCCCACATAGTCCACTCTGACTCTGCGCATCGCAAACCAATCGCGCTCAAACGGGAGGATGGAGAGCAGACGGGTGGCGCAGCGGCGCAGTTTGCGAACGCGGAATTCCTTCCAGGCCCAAACTTTGGGCAGGATGAAATAGTAGACGGGAATACCGCGCCGACGTGCGTATGACGCCAGCCGCAGGTTGAAGCTGGGATAGTCTATGAGAATGAGGACGTCGGGCCGCGAGCTGTCGATGGCCTTGCGCGCGCGGCTGAAGTTGCCCATGATCACGCGGAGATTGCGCAGCACCTCGCTGAATCCCATGAAAGCCATGCGGCGGTAGTCAATCACCGGCTCCTGGCCGGTGGCTGCCGACATGGCATCGCCGCCGAGGAACGTGAACGAGGCATCGCGGTCGAGCCTGCGGAGCTCCTCTATGAGCATGGCTCCGTGAAGGTCGCCCGAGGCCTCTCCTGCCGAAATGAAATATTTCATAGCATAAACGGATGTCGAAATTAATGCTTCAAAGTTAGTAAATTTAACGGTAGCTTTAAGCATATTGTCTTTGTGTCGGTTAAAATTACTACTTTTGTAGTCTTAACCATTATCATTTTCACGATTTCATGGGCGACCTTTGGAAAATTCTCAGGAGATTCGTTCCTCCATACAAAAAATATCTCATCCTCAGCATCCTTTTCAATTTTCTGGCTGCGTTCCTCACCATATTCTCTTTTGCGGTGATAATGCCTATTCTGAGAATGCTCTTCAGAGTGGACACCGGAACTTACGAATACATGGAAATAGGGCGTCATAATTTCACCGACGCCCTCCTGAACAACTTCTATTATTACACGCAGGAGGCCATAGCGCTATGGGGCCCGTCGACCACACTGGCGCTCCTTGCCGCCACTCTCGTGGTGATGACGGCGCTGAAGACGGGCACAACGTTCCTGAGCAGCTACTTCATAGTGCCGATGCGTTCAGGTATAGTGCGCGACATACGCAATGTGCTCTACGACAAAATAGTGTCGCTTCCCATCTCGTTCTTCACCACAGAGCGCAAGGGCGATGTGATGGCCCGCATGAGCGGCGACGTGGCCGAGATCGAGAATTCCATCATGGCCTCGCTCGACATGCTTTTCAAGAATCCCGTGCTCATAATAGTGTATCTCGCCACCATGATCATTATCAGCTGGAAGCTTACGCTGTTTGTGCTCATACTGCTTCCGGTGGCCGGATTCGCCATGGGCCGTATCGGCAAGCGGCTGAAGCGCACATCGTTCGAGGGCCAGCAGCAATGGGGCGTGATAATGAGCTATATCGAGGAAACCTTGGGCGGCCTCCGCATCATCAAGGCATTCACGGCCGAGCGCAAGGTCGAGGAGCGGTTCCATGCCGGTACACAGCGATTCTTCGTGCTCAGCAACCGTGTGGCCCGGCGTCAGGCCCTGGCCCATCCCATGAGCGAGTTCCTGGGCACGCTCACCATAGCTGTCGTGCTGTGGTTCGGCGGCTCGCTTATACTTTCGGGCGGATCCACGCTCGACGCCTCCGACTTCATCTATTATATGGTGGTGTTCTACTCCATAATAAACCCGGCCAAGGACCTGTCGAAAGCCATGTATTCCATTCAGAAGGGTCTTGCCTCGATGGAGCGTGTGGACCGCATACTCGGTGCCGAGAATCCTATCACTGATCCCGCGCAGCCCCGCGAGATAACTTCGTTCAAAGGCGAGGTGCGTTATCACGACGTGACCTTCTCCTACGACAAGGAGACTCCCGTGGCACGCAACGTCAGCTTCACCATAGCTCCCGGGGAGACCGTGGCGCTGGTGGGCGCGAGCGGCAGCGGCAAGTCGACGCTGGCCGACCTGCTTCCGCGCTTCTATGATGTGGACGGCGGCAGCATAACGATTGACGGGGTTGACGTGCGCGACATGCGCGTGCACGACCTCCGCTCGCTCATGGGCAATGTGAACCAGGAGGCCATACTGTTCAACGACACGTTCTACAACAATATAACCTTCGGCGTGGAGCACGCCACGCAGGAGCAGGTGGAGCAGGCCGCGCGCATAGCCAACGCCCACGATTTCATAATGGCATCGGAGGACGGCTATCAGACCAACATAGGCGACCGCGGCTGCCGTCTCTCAGGCGGCCAGCGGCAGCGTATCTCCATTGCACGCGCCATTCTCAAGAATCCCCCCATACTGATTCTCGACGAGGCCACGTCGGCTCTCGACAGCGAGAGCGAACTCCTGGTGCAGCAGGCGCTCGAACGCCTGATGAAGGACCGCACCACGCTTGTGATAGCCCACCGGCTTTCAACTATCCAGAACGCCACGCAGATATGCGTGATGCACGAAGGACGTATAGTGGAGCGCGGAACGCACGACGAGCTTCTGGCTCTCAACGGTTTCTACAGCCGACTGGTGGAAATGCAGTCTATAAACCATTGAGCGCATTTTAACATTTTCCTGATTTAACGGTTTTCAAAAAAGAAAGCATTGTCAATAACTATACGATAATGCAGCGTAACCGTATGTGTTTTGGATAATTATTAACAATCAGATAATCAATAAATTTTATATTGTTAAAAAATTAGCTTAATTTTTTTTGAAAATCCAATGTTAAGTTTTATATTTGTGCCGTTTATTAAACTCATCTGTATAAAACCAGGAAACACTAATTCAACTAATCACATCCCTGTATACACTTTACAACATGTTAGTGAGGGTTATGTCGCGAGACATGGCCCTCACGCCCTTTTAAAGGGGCTGTAACGGTATCGGGACTTGCGGCGCATAGCTTCTGTTGTCTCGGTGCATCTGTTTTATTAGTTGGAAAGCAGGATGTTCCGCATTGCCGTTTGTGGGGCGGGGGATGTAAACTTTTTAGAAAAGAGTGGTGTTTTTAAGGTATGTAGAATATCTTAATTGTTTAGTATGCAGAATTTTTTGTTATACGGAGGCATAGTAATCAACGTTGTGGGTGTTCTGTATCTTATGGCATACGCTATCAAGAACACGTATGCATTCCACAAGACGCGAAATAGGCCCGTAGAGGCCGATGCCGCGAAGTCTGACTGGGCTAAAAAACGTGCAATAGGGTTCGGACTGATGATTTTTGGTGCACTCCTCGTGTTGATTTCTTGCTTTGTGTGACGGCGGCAGCCGGCCGGTGTGCTTCCGACGGATTGCCGTGCCGTCAGAAACAGTTCTAATGTCAACATTTCCGGGGCCTGAAAAAAAGATAGCCGCCCTCCCGTAACTGCAGGGGGCGGCTGATGGTTATAGAACGGTCACGTCCTGATGTCTTAGCCTTTCAGGGCATTATGGAGGGCGCTGACCAGAAGTTCGCTAAGAGTGGGGTGTGGATGGATTGTTGTCACGATGTCGGTGGCTGTAAGGCCGTTGGCTATTGCCACACTCATTTCCTGAATGAGATCGGAAGCGTGGGCGCCGCATATATGGCAGCCGAGCAGCTTGCCGCGCTGGCCTACTATCACTTTCACCATTCCGTCAGGCTCGTCCATGGCGAGCGCTTTGCCCGACGAACGGTATATGGCGGTGCCCGTCTTATAGTCCATCTGCAGCTCGGCGCACTGCTGCTCCGTCATACCAACGGAAGCGCATTCAGGCACGGTGAACACGGCCGCAGGCACAGTGAAGAGCTTCGAGGCGAGTCCTAACGCCACGCGGCCCTGCGCTTCGGCGGCATGGGCGAGCATACACAGACCGTTGACATCGCCCACGGCATATATGCCCGGAATCGAGGTCTGCATTGTCAGTGGGTCAACTTTCAGGAAGCCGCGCTCGGTCTCCGGATTGAGTTCCATGAGGCCGGGAGGAAGAACGGGACAACGGCCCACGGCCATAATCACGCTCTGGGCCTCGGCGGTCTTTTCCTTACCCTTGAAGGTATAGCTTACGGTGCGTCCCGCGCCGCCGTCGGCTATGGCCGTGACGGCGGCGGAGGTCTGGATTGACACGCCGCGGCGTTTGAGGCTCATGCGCAGGCGTTTGGAAAGGTCGGCGTCGAAGCCGGGGAGAATCTCCGGCGCATATTCGAGAACGGTCACGCCGCATCCGCATGCGTTGAGTATGGATGCGAATTCAAGCCCTATCACACCTCCCCCGATTATCACGGCCGAGGAAGGCAGTTCGGAGGCGGCGAGCATGAAATCACTGTCCACGGCCAGTTCTGCGCCCGGAATGGGAAGTGTGGCCGGACGGGAGCCGGTGGCTACGATTATTTTCGGTGCGGTAAGCGTTTCGGAACCGACTTCGAGAGTGTGGGCGTCGGTAAACCGGGCCTCTCCCTTTATCACGGTCACGCCGGAGAGAACTCCCTCCACGGCTTCGCGGAGCGAGGCCACCACGGTGTCCTTGCGGGCGCAGGCGCGGGGATAGTCGAGCGTCACCCCTCCGACATCGACGCCCAGTGCGGCGAAACGCGAGGCCGTGAGCATGGCCTCGGCAGTTGCGGCGAGGCATTTGGTGGGGATGCAGCCCCGGTTGAGGCATGTGCCGCCGAGGTTGTCGCGTTCTACCACCGCCACATTCGCTCCAAGGCTTGCGGCCAGGGCGGCCGTGGTGTAACCGCCCGGTCCGGAGCCGATGATTATGAGGTCGAACTGTTTCACTTTGCTGTAAGGTCTGAGTATTTCACTTTGGGTTCGAGCGCAGCCTGGGTGTCGTCGGGGTGACGCACGGGTGTGTGGTGCGGGGCGTTTATCACCTTTTCAGGCTCTTCGGCAGCCTCGCGCGCAATCTCACGCATCACCGCTATGAACTCGTCGAGAGTCTCGAGGCTTTCGGTCTCGGTAGGCTCGATCATGAGCGACTCGTGGAAGAGCAGCGGGAAGTAGATGGTGGGAGCGTGGAAGCCGTGGTCGAGAAGCCGTTTTGCCACATGGAGGGTGGTGACGCCTGTGGATTTGTCGGCGAGACCGTCGAACACGAATTCATGCTTGCACACACGGTCGATAGGCAGCTTGTAGAGGTCGCGCAGCGATTCCTTGATATAGTTGGCGTTGAGAGTGGCCAGCGGACCTGCGAGTTTCAGACCCTCGTTGCCCAGGGATAGGATGTAGGAGAGGGCGCGCAGCTGCACGGCGAAGTTGCCGAGCGTGGCCGATACGGAACCGAGGGCGGTGTCGGGCGTGTCGAGGGCAAAAGTGCCGTCGGGACGCCGCACAACGCGGGGCGCGGGGAGGAACTGCTCCAGACCTTTGCGCACGCCCACCGGGCCGCTGCCAGGACCTCCGCCGCCGTGGGGCGTTGAGAATGTCTTGTGAAGGTTTATGTGCATCACGTCGAATCCCATGTCGCCGGGACGGGCCACGCCCAGAAGCGGGTTGAGGTTGGCGCCGTCGTAATAGAGCAGCGCGCCGGCCTCATGGACCATGCGGGCTATTTCGGGAATGCCGTGCTCGAAAATGCCGGTGGTGTTGGGGTTGGTCATCATCACGGCGGCAATCTCGTCGGTGAGCAGCGGACGGAGAGCGTCGATGTCGATGGTGCCGTCGGGGAGCGATTTCACTTCCACCACTTTCAGACCGGCTACGGCTGCGCTGGCGGGGTTGGTGCCGTGGGCCGAGTCGGGGACTATCACTTTTGTGCGCTTTGTGTCGCCGCGGCTCTCGTGATATGCGCGTATCACCATCAGACCTGTGAGCTCGCCGTGTGCGCCTGCAAACGGATTGAGGGTGAATTCGCTCATGCCGCCAATCTCGGCGAGGAGTTCCTGGAGAGTGAAATAGGCCTCAAGGGCACCCTGGACGGTCTCCGCGGGCTGATAGGGGTGCAGCCCTGCCATGGCCGGGTGTGCGGCCATCTCCTCGTTGATTTTGGGATTGTACTTCATGGTACAGGAGCCGAGGGGGTAGAAGCCGTTGTCAACGCCGAAATTGTTGGTCGACATGTTGACGTAATGTCTTACCAGCGACGGTTCGTCGACCTCGGGCAGAGCCGGCTCGGTGCCGCGAAGGAGCACGTCGGGAAGTGCAGCTGCGGTTTTAGGCACATCGGTGCGCGGCAGGCTGTAGGCCCGGCGTCCGGGACGCGAGAGCTCGAATATAAGCTTGGAGTATAGTTTTCTGTTCATAGCGCTTCGGAATTACATTGACTCTACGATTTTCACGAGGTCGTCCATCTGGGAGCGCGACTGCATTTCGGTGACAGCGATGATTATGCGGTCCGGAGCGATTTTCACGCCGGGAAGAATTCCGGCGGCAACGCAGCGGGCAATAAATTCGTCGATATCGAAATCGCAGTGCATCACAAACTCGTTGAGGAAGGGATCATCCGGGAAAGCGAGGCGCATCTTGCCGGTGGCCTGCAGGCGGTCCGCGAGATAGTGGGCTCCGTGGTAGCCTTTCTCGGCCACTTCCCTTAGTCCTTTGGGGCCGAGGGTGGCCATGTAGACGGCGGCATAGAGCGCCATGAGTCCCTGGTTGGAGCAGATGTTGGAAGTGGCTTTGTCGCGGCGAATGTGCTGCTCGCGCGCCTGGAGCGTGAGCACGAATGTGCGCTGGCCGGCGTCGTCGGTGGTAGCGCCCACTATGCGGCCGGGGAGTTTGCGCATAAGGGCCTTTGTGCAGCAGATGAAGCCCAGGTAGGGGCCTCCGTAGCTCAGCGGCATGCCGAGCGACTGGCCGTCGCCCACGGCAATATCGGCACCCCATTCGCCAGGAGTCTTGATGACGGCGAGGTCGGCCGGAACGGTGTGGATCACAAGCAGGGCCTTTGCCTGATGGCAGAGGTCGGCCCAGCCGGAAAGGTCCTCGAGGATGCCGTAGAAGTTGGGGGTGGATGCTATGACTCCGGCCACGTCGCCTTTGGCGAGCATGTCGGCAAGAGCGTCGCGCGAGGCCACTCCGCCATGATTGGGTATCTCGTCAATGACCACGCCGTGATAGTGGGCGTAGGTCTCTATCACGCGGCGCACGGCGGGATTGAGCGTTGAGCTAACGAGCACGCGGTTGCGCTTGCGGGCTGCGGCCACACACATCAGCATAGCCTCGGCGGTGGCGGTGGTGCCGTCGTACATAGAGGCGTTGCTTACGTCCATGCCGGTCATCTCGCACATCATGGTCTGGTATTCGAAGATATACTGGAGCGTGCCCTGCGAGATTTCGGGCTGATAGGGGGTATAGGCAGTGAGGAACTCGGAGCGGGAGAGGATGGTGTTGATTACCGAAGGTGCGTAGTGGTCGTAATATCCGGCGCCGGCGAAGCACACGAGCTGTTTGTTGCGTCGGCCCAGACCGTCGAAGAAATCACGCACCTCTTTCTCGCTCATCTGCGAGGGTACCTGATAATCACCGTGGAAACGGAGCTCTTCGGGCACGTCGGCATAGAGGTCGTCGAGCGAGCCGACGCCGCAGCGGTGCAGCATCGCCTTTATGTCGGCCTCGGTGTGGGGGAAATAACGGTGTTGCATGGGTGAGGATGCTGGGTGGTATCAGTGCGATTCCTGTTTGCAGAATTCGGCGTATGCGGCCTCGTCCATAAGGTTGTCGAGCTCGGCGGGATCGGTCATCTCAACCTTGATGATCCAGCCGTCGGCAAGCGGGCTCTGGTTCACGAGGCGGGGATTGTCGAGAAGCACTTCGTTGGACTCCAGTACGGCACCGCTCACGGGAGCGATAAGATCGCTGGCGGCCTTCACGCTTTCAACAGCGCCGAAGTCCTCGCCTGCGGTCACGTCGTCGCCCTGCTCGGGCATGTCGACGAACACCACGTTGCCCAGCGCATGCTGTGCGTAGTCAGAAATGCCGATTACGGCTACATTGCCGTCAACCTTTGCGTATTCATGTGTCTTGGAATAATAAATCTTGCTCATAACTTGTATATTTTTAGAGGATTATTTCTTATAGCTTTTCTTGTAGAATTTCTTGGCAACCACGCGGGCGGGGATTTCCTTTCGGCGGATGCGCACTTTCACTTCGGTGTCCTTGGCGGCGTAGCGGGCGTCGATGAGGGCCATGGCGATGGAGCGGTCGGTGGAGATGCCGCGGTAGCCGGTGGTAACATGGCCTATAACCTCGCCTTCGGGCGAGAGCACCTCGTAGCCGTGGCGGGCAATGTTGCGGTCGAGCAGCTCCAGTCCCACTATGCGGCGGCGCAGACCTTCCTCTTTCTGGCGCAGAAGGGCTTCGCGGCCTATGAACTCAGGCTTGTCGAATTTCACGAAGATACCCAGTCCGGCTTCGAGCGGGGTGATATCGTCGGAAAGCTCGTCGCCGTAGAGAGGGAGGCCAACTTCAAAGCGCAGGGTGTCGCGGCATCCGAGTCCGCAGGGCAGCGCGGCCTTGTTTTTCAGAAGTGTGTCCCAGATCTGTACGGTAATCTTGTGGGAGGCGTAGATTTCAAATCCGTCCTCACCGGTGTAGCCCGTGCGCGACACCAGAACGGGAGCACCGTTGAAGGTGTATTCGCCGAAGGTGTAGAAAGTCAGTCCGGCGCACGGTATTCCGAGCACATCCACCATCGCCTTTTCGGCTTCGGGGCCCTGTATGGCGAGTTCTCCGGTCTCGTCGCTGAGGTTCTCGATGCTGACGTCAAAATTGCCGGAATTGCCGGTGACCCACTCCCAGTCCTTGTCGATGTTGGAGGCATTTACCACGAGCAGATAGTGTTCGGGATTGTAGCGGTAGACAAGCAAATCATCCACCACACCGCCGGATGGGTTGAGCATCATGCCGTAGAGAATCTGGCCGTCGGCGCCCTGGGTCATGTCGTTGGTGAAGATGTGGTTCACGAATGCGGTGGCATCCTTTCCGGTGACACGGAACTCGCCCATGTGGCTTACGTCGAACACACCGCACGCCTGGCGCACGGCCTGGTGCTCGGAGATGATGTCGGAGTACTGTATGGGCATATCGAATCCGCCGAAGGGGCTGATGAGGGCGCCCATGGCTTCGTGGCGCGGATAGAGACAAGTACGTTTATTCTGTTGCATGGTATTATGAGTTTATGTAGTTGTCAGGTGGTTACGGATGGCATATCAGTTTTATGAGAGCCTCGGCGGAGAGTCCGGGAATGGTCTGCGAGGGGTCGGCTCCGGCGAGGGCCTGGCGTATCGCGTCGGGTTCGGGCCTGACGCCTCTGAGCCGGTCGAGAAGCATGGAGTCGAGGTCGCCGGTCATGAAGAAGTCGCCTGTAAGGTCCACGCGCTCTATCAGTCCGCTGCCGTCGCATGCCACGGCCACACGGAACTCTCCCGCACCGTCTATTCTCACGGGCTTTCCGGCGCGTCCGGCGCGTCGGCCGTCAATCCATTCGCGGGTGTAGTAAGGCCGTGATTCTTCCTCAATGGCGCGCACGTCGTCTGGGGTCAGCGCTATGTCGGGCCCTGAGCAGAGATAGCGGCGCGCATAGTCCTTGAACTGCTCTATGTCCATGGCCGGAAGATGCTCCGAGAGCACTGTGATGCGGCTGCGCACCGAATCGACACCCTTGGCGTCGAGCTTTACCGACGAAGGGGTTATGGCGGCCATCATGTTGGCCATGTCGGTGTCGAAGAGCATCGTGCCGTGGACTATGCTGCGGCCGGGAATGTGGTAGAAAGCGTTGCCTGAGACCTTGCGGCCGCCGATCATGATGTCGTTGCGGGAAGTGTCGGAGGCAGCGAGGCCCAGCGAGCGGAGCATGCCTGCTACCATAGACGTGTAGCGGGAAAATGTGGTGGTAACGGCATCCGCGTCGGAGGTGATGTAGGAGAACATTATGTTGTCGCGGTCGGCGTAGACGCAGCCTCCGCCGGAGCGGCGCCGGTAGACGTTGATGCCGCGGGATGCGCAATAGCCAGTGTTGACTTCATTGTCCATCACCTGGTTGCGGCCGAAGATTACTGTTGGATCTACCTGCCACATAAAAAATGCATCGGTTCCGTCGGGGAGCCGTCGCGACACATATTCCTCCATCGTGAGATAGAACGGCAGAAGGCGCGGAGTGCTGTCGGGCAGTGTGACGTATCTCATGGCTTATGACTTACTACCACAAATGTAAACAATAGTGCGTTGCCGTGCAAATAAAAAGCTCTGACATGTAATTGGTTTTTGGAGAAAAATGGCTAATTTTGAGTGATGATTCCGGCCTGCCGAAACCGCGCCGGACATATAGGGAAAAAGTAACCATGCTAAACTGATTATCCGTGAAATTTAAAACACCTTGTTTCGCTGCCGCCGTGGCAGGAATAGTTCCTGTGGCGGCTCTGGCCTCGCAGCCCGACGCCAGGCCCAACATCCTGTTTATACTCAGTGACGACCACACTTCGCAGACGTGGGGAATCTATGGGGGGCATCTTGCCGACTATGCCCGCACCGACAATATCCAGCGCCTGGCCCGCGAGGGAGTGACGCTCGACAACTGTTACTGCACCAACTCCATTTCCACGCCGAGCCGCGCCACGATACTCACAGGCCGCTACAGCCACAACAACGGCGTGTATACGCTTTCCGACACTCTCGACACTTCTCTGCCAACCATAGCCAAGACTCTGCAGAACGCCGGCTACCGCACCGCGCTCGTTGGCAAATGGCATCTCGGTTCGCAGCCGCAGGGCTTCGACTATTATTCGGTGTTTCATGACCAGGGCGAATACCGCGACCCTACATTCCAGGACAGCGACCGTCCGTGGCCCGGCAATATCAATTACGGCATGCGCGTGCGCGGATTCTCCACCGATATCGTCACCGACAAGACCATCGACTGGATAAAGAAGAACAAGGATAGCGGCGAGCCATTCCTGATGTGCTGCCATTTCAAGGCCACACATGAACCGTATGATTTTCCGGAGCGTATGCGCCATCTCTACGACGGCGTGGTGTTCCCCGAGCCCGAGAATATGCTTGACAAGGGGCCCGAGACAAACGGCCGTACTTTCCGCGGGCAGCCTCTGGAAGAAATAGCGCGCCGCTGGGCGGTGGCTTCGGCTGATCCCGACAAGTGGTGGTGCCGCTATCCAGAACTGCCATTCTCCGTCAAGGGTATGGCTCCGGTGCCCGCGCGCAAGGCCATTTACCAGAAACTCATACGCGACTATCTGCGCTGCGCCGCAACGGTCGACGACAATATAGGCCGTCTGCTCGACGCGCTTGACGAGATGGGACTTGCCGACAACACCATTGTGGTCTATGTGGCCGACCAAGGATACTTCCTGGGCGAGCACGGATTTTTCGACAAGCGTATGTTCTACGAGGAAGCGGCCCGCATGCCTTTCGTGATACGCTATCCGCGCGAGATTCCGGCCGGAAAGCGCAATACAGACCTGATTCAGAATGTGGACTTCGCCGCCACGCTGGCCGACTATGCCGGTGTTGAGCCGCCCGAAGGTTCGCAGGGACGAAGCTTCAGGGCGAATCTGCGCGGCGCTACCCCCGACGACTGGCGCAAGAGCATCTATTACCGCTACTGGACGCACCACGACATACGTCCGGCCCACATAGGCGTGCGCACCGACCGCTACAAGCTGATGTTTCTCTACGGCGACCCGCTGACGATGACCGGATCGGATGCTACGCCCACCGAGCCGTCGTGGGAATTCTATGACCTACAGGCTGATCCGAAAGAGAATCATAACCTTTATGGCGACAAGGCTTATCAGAACGTGATAGACAAGATGAAGAAAGAGATGCTGCGCCTGCGCGAGGCCACCGGCGACACCGACGCCGCCTCGGCACGGATGCAGTCGATACTCAAGGCTGAGGGCCTGAAATGACCTACCCCTGAACAAATACTTAAAACGATATATTTATGAAGAGAACATTGGCAGGAGCCATACTTCTGGCCTCAGGAGCCTGGAGCCTTATGGCGGCGTCGCCTGAATCGTCGGCGAAACTGCCTTACTGGAAGGATATCCAGACAGTACAGGTAAACAAAGAGAAACCGCGCACGGCGTTCACCTCATTCGGCAGCCGCCAGCAGGCGCTCAAGGCGCGGATGGAGGAAAGTCCCTACCGCAAATCGCTCAACGGCGAGTGGGATTTCTACTACGTCGACGGCTATAAAGATCTTCCCGCCGGCATAGAGCAGCCGGGTGCAAACGCGGCTTGGAAGAAGATAAAAGTGCCCGGCAACTGGGAAGTGCAGGGTTACGGCACGGCAATTTACACCAACCACGGCTATGAGTTCAAACCCCGCAATCCGCGTCCGCCGGAATTGCCCGAGGCCAATCCTGTGGGCGTTTACCGTCGCACATTCGAGATTCCGGCCGACTGGGACGGACGCGACGTGTACCTGAGCATAGACGGCGCCAAATCGGGTGTCTACGTATATGTGAACGGTAAGGAAGTGGGCTACAACGAGGACTCCAAGAACACCGCGGAGTTCAAGCTCAACAAGTATATCCATCCGGGCGAGAATACCCTCGTGTTGAAGATTTTCCGCTGGAGCACCGGCTCTTATCTCGAGTGCCAGGATTTCTGGCGCATGAGCGGCATAGAGCGCGACGTGTTCCTGTTCTCGCAGCCTGACACGCATATAAGCGACTTCCGGGTAGTGTCGACTCTTGATGATACATACTGCAACGGCGAGTTCCGGCTCGAGGTGGACGTGGAGGATGCCTCCAATTCCACCGTGGCCTACGAGCTGGTGGCTCCCGACGGTGCAACCGTGGCTTCGGGCGAAGGCAAGGCTCAGGCCGGAAAGGATGTGAAATTCTCAGCTACTGTAAAGGATGTGGCAACCTGGACATCTGAGGCTCCTAACCTCTACCGCCTTCTCATCACGCTTAAAAACGGAGCCGGAGAGGTTACCGAGGTGGTTCCCTACAATGTGGGCTTCCGCCGCTTCGAGATAAAGGAAAACGGCGAAAAGAGCGAGAAAGGAATGCCATACGTGTGCTTCTTTGTCAACGGCCAGCCCATTAAGCTCAAGGGCGTGAATATCCACGAGCACAATCCCGAGACCGGCCACTACATGACCGAGGAACTCATGCGCAAGGATTTCGAGCTGATGAAGCAGAACAATATAAACACCGTGCGCCTCTGCCACTATCCGCAGACCAACAAATTCTATGACCTCTGCGACGAATACGGCCTGTATGTCTACGACGAGGCAAACATCGAAAGCCACGGCATGTACTACGACCTGCGCAAGGGCGGCTCGCTCGGCAACAATCCCGAATGGCTCAAGCCCCATATGTACCGCACTGAAAACATGTATGAGCGCAACAAGAACCATCCCTCGGTGTCTATCTGGTCGCTCGGCAACGAAGCTGGCAACGGCTACAACTTCTACAATACTTACCTCTATCTTAAAGACAAGGAGAAAGACGGCATGAACCGTCCGGTGAACTACGAGCGCGCCCTCTGGGAATGGAACACCGACATGTATGTGCCGCAGTATGTGAGCGCCGCATGGCTTGAGAAGACAGGCCGCGAAGGCAGCGACCGTCCGATAGTGCCTTCGGAATACTCCCACGCCATGGGTAATTCAAACGGTAATCTCGCCGCACAGTGGAAGGCTATCAATGCCTATCCCAATCTGCAGGGCGGATATATATGGGACTGGGTAGACCAGGGTCTGCTGCAGTTTGACGCCGAGGGACGGCCGTTCTGGGCCTACGGAGGCGACTTCGGTGTGAATATGCCCAGCGACGGCAATTTCCTCTGCAATGGCCTCGTGGCTCCCGACCGCACGCCGCATCCGGCTATGGCCGAAGTGCGCTATGCGCTGAGCGATGTCGGTATCACGGCCGTTAACGCGGCTCGGGGCCTTTTCGAGGTCAAGAACCGCTTCTATTTCACCAATCTTGACAAATACCGTATTGACTATGTGATAAAGGCCAACGGCCAGACCGTGAGAAAAGGGTCTGAAACAATGGCCCTCGCTCCGCAGGCATCAGGCGAGCTCAAGGTGAACGTGAGCGGCCTTCAGCCCAAGCCCGAGACTGAATATTTCATCACCTTCAATGTGGTGACAATGCAGGCCACTCCGCTCGTCCCCGCCGGACACGTGATAGCCACCGAGCAGTTCAAGCTCCCCGTGGAGTCGCTGCCCGCGACCGCACATGTGGGCAAGGGAGGCAAGCTTACCGTAGAGGAGTCGGGCAACGACGTGATTGTGAAATCGTCCTCGGTGCAGTTTGTGTTTGACAAAGCATCGGGCATGGTGACATCGTATAATGTTGGAGGCACCGAATATTTCAAGGACGGCTTCGGTATCCAGCCCAATTTCTGGCGCGCTCCGACCGACAACGACTACGGCAACGGCGCTCCGCTGCGCGAGCAGGTGTGGAAGCAGTCGAGCCGCAATTTCAAGGTGGTCGACGTGACAACCAGGCATGAAGGCAACGACGTGGTGCTTACCGCCGACTATCTGCTTGCCGCCGGTAACCTCTATATCGCATCCTACACCATCAGTCCCGACGGACACGTGAAGGCCGACTACACTTTCAGCTCCACCGATATGGAGGCCGCTCCCGTGGAGGCTTCTGAGGCTGCTCTCACCGCCACATTCACCCCCGGACAGGCTGAGGCCCGTCAGGCGGCTTCGAAGCTTGTGGTTCCGCGAATAGGCGTGCGCTTCCGTCTGCCTGCCGACATGAACCGTGTGGAATACTTCGGCCGCGGTCCCGGCGAGAACTACATTGACCGCAGTGCAGGCAACTTCATCGACCTATACAAGACTACGGCCGAGGATATGTATACAGGTAATTACGTGCGTCCGCAGGAAAACGGCCACCGCACCGATACCCGCTATGTGAAGCTGCAGCGCAAGAACGGCAAGGGTATAATGGTGAAGGCCGACAATACCATCGGCTTCAACGCCCTGCGCAATTCGGTGGAGGATTTCGACGCCGAGGAGGCCGTGAATCGTCCCCGCCAGTGGAATAATTTCACCCCCGAGGAAGTGGCCAATCACAACGAGGAGTATGCGAAGAACCGCCTGTCGCGCAACACGCATATCAACGACATCACTCCCCGCGATTTTGTGGAGGTGTGCGTGGATATGAAGATGGAAGGCGTTGCCGGATACGACAGCTGGGGCGACCGCCCGCTGCCGGAGCATACGCTGCCCGCTAACCGTGAGTATAAGTGGGGCTTCACTATAATCCCGCTGAAATAAACCAGAGAAGGAGCTGCCATAACGGTCCATCTGGGTCGTCGCTTGGAAGTTCGACCATCTGAACCGATCTGACAACTCCTCCCAGCTTGGAAAACAATTAAACAGGCGATGTGTCAAAACTTCTTTTGACACATCGCTTTTCTTTGTGGTTGTAAATTACGGGGCGAATTTATTGCGGGGACGGGAGGTTATGGTTACTTTTGCGGATGGTAAACCAAAGTGTTGACAAGATATGCTTGACAAGGGACTCAGAGACAAAATAAAAGCTTTAATCAAGAAGGAAGTGGTGCCGGCAGTGGGCTGTACAGAGCCTGTGGCCGTGGCGCTTGCCGTGGCTAAGGCAACTCAGTTGCTGGGATGCGAGCCGGAGAGAATCGACGCGCGACTGAGCGGCAATATGCTTAAAAATGCAATGGGCGTGGGCATTCCCGGCACAGGGATGATCGGTCTGCCGATAGCGATGGCTCTCGGCGCTCTTATCGGCGACCCTGAAAAGGGTCTGGAAGTGCTGTCGAGCGTGAGTCCGGAGGCCGTGGAGCGCGGCAAGGAATTCATAGCCGGCGGTCGTATAGGCATCGAGCTGGAACCCGACGCTCCGTCGAAGCTTTATATTGATACTGTGGTAAGGGCAGGGGAGCAAAGCGCCCGGGCCGTCATATCGGTGTCGCACACCAATTTCATCCGCCTTGAGCGCGACGGCGAGATTCTGCTTGACGTGCCTTCGAAGGGCGATGTGGTGGAAGAGTCGGCTGATCTGCCGCTTGACATGGCGATGATTTATGAGTTTGCCACCGAGACTCCGCTCGATGAGATAGAATTCATTCTTGAGGCCAAGCGGCTCAACCAGGCTGCTTCGAGGCTGGCGCTGGAAGGAGACTATGGCCATTCGCTCGGCGCAACAATAAGGAAATACGGCATGAAGTTTTATGGCGATACGCCCGTGGAACACATGATTTCATATACCTCCGCAGCCTGCGATGCCCGAATGGGCGGTGCTAAGGTGGCGGTAATGTCCAATTCGGGCAGCGGTAACCAGGGCATAACGGCCACAATGCCGGTGGTGAGCTTTGCCGAAGATATGAATGCCGACGAGGAACAGACGGTGCGCGCACTGATTCTGAGCCATCTCACGAGCATCTATATCAAGCAGAGCCTCGGGCGTCTGTCGGCGCTGTGCGGCTGTGTGGTTGCCTCCACCGGTGCTTCGGGCGCTCTGGTCTATCTAATGGGAGGAGGCTACGCGCAGATATGTTCGGCGATAAAGAATATGGTCGCCAATCTCACCGGTATGATCTGCGACGGCGCGAAGCCGTCGTGCGCGCTCAAGATCTCGTCGGGTGTCACAACGGCCATGATGTCGGCCATGCTTTCCATGAGCGGCAAGTGTGTCACTTCGGCCGAAGGTATAGTAAGCGATGACGTTGACGAGACGATACATAATCTCACGTCCATAGGGCGCGAGGCCATGACCGAGACTGACCGCCTCGTGTTGAAGATCATGACGTCGAAATGATGGCTTGAGCCGAAGGATGGTAAAGAAATAAGGCGATGTGTCAAAAAACTGAGGTTTTGACACATCGCCTGTTTTTTTGGGGGAAATATACGGGTTGTTACCTGTGGGGAAGGTGGCGACAGGGATATCGCCATTCCGCGAGTTTGTGCGGGTTGATATCATTATCGATGTGGTCGGCGGGGACGCCGACCTTCCCAGTGCAGGCAGAGAGTCTGACTTTCCCGGTGATTCTTTTGTCGGTTACTCCATGAGCTTGCGGTAGCGGCGGCGGGGGAGTTCTTTGCCGCCGTTGCGGGCGCGCTTGTAGTCTTCGTATTCGGAGTAGGTGCCCTGGTAGAATACCACGTTGCCGTCGCCTTCGAATGAGAGGATATGGGTGCAGATGCGGTCGAGGAACCAGCGGTCGTGGCTTACCACAACGGCGCATCCTGCGAAGTCGTCGAGGCCTTCCTCGAGCGCGCGGAGGGTGTTTACGTCAATGTCGTTGGTGGGTTCGTCGAGCAGAAGCACGTTGCCCTCTTCTTTCAGTGCCATGGCCAGATGCAGACGGTTGCGCTCGCCGCCGGAGAGCACGCCCACTTTCTTTTCCTGGTCGGCGCCGGTGAAGTTGAAGCGCGAGAGATATGCGCGGGCGTTTACGTCGCGGCCTCCCATGCGGAAGCTTTCCACGCCTTTTGAAATCACCTCGTAGACGCTCTTCTCGGGCAGGAGGTCGTGGTGGGTCTGGTCAACGTAGGCTATCTTCACGGTCTCGCCCACGGCGAATGTGCCGGCATCCGGGGTCTCCTGGCCCATGATGAGGCGGAAGAGGGTGGTTTTTCCGGCGCCGTTGGGGCCGATAACTCCCACAATGCCGCCCTGGGGCAGGGTGAAGTCGAGATTCTCGAAGAGTTTCTTTTTGCCGAAGGATTTGGTGAGGCCTGAGGCTTCGATTACCTTCTGGCCGAGACGGGGACCATTGGGGATGAAGATTTCCAGACGCTCCTCGCGCTGTTTCTGGTCCTCGTTGAGCATGCGGTCGTAGCTTGACAGACGGGCTTTACCCTTGGCCTGACGGGCTTTCGGAGCCATGCGCACCCATTCGAGCTCGCGCTCGAGTGTCTTGCGGCGCTTGCTGGCCTGCTTCTCTTCCATGGCCATGCGCTTGGTCTTCTGGTCGAGCCACGATGAGTAGTTTCCTTTCCATGGAATGCCTTCGCCGCGGTCGAGCTCAAGAATCCATCCGGCCACGTGGTCGAGGAAGTAGCGGTCGTGGGTAATGGCTATGACGGTGCCGGGATATTGCTGGAGGTGCTGCTCGAGCCAGTCGATCGACTCGGCGTCGAGGTGGTTGGTGGGCTCGTCGAGCAGAAGGACGTCGGGCTGCTGGAGCAGCAGACGGCAGAGGGCCACACGGCGGCGTTCGCCTCCGGAGAGGGTGGTGACTGGCTGGTCGTCGGGCGGACACTGGAGGGCGTCCATGGCGCGCTCCAGGCGGGAGTCGATGTTCCAAGCGTCGGCAGCGTCGAGCTTGTCCTGAAGCTCGGCCTGACGCTGGATGAGGGCGTCCATCTTGTCGGGATCCTCGAGCACGTCGGGGTCGCCGAATGCTTCGTTTACCTTGTCGAACTCGGCAAGGAGGTCCATTATGGGCTGCACGCCTTCGCGCACAACCTCGATAACCGTCTTGGAGGGGTCGAGCTTGGGATCCTGCTCAAGATAGCCCACGGAGTAGCCGGGCGACCATACCACTTCGCCCTGATAGCTCTTGTCGATGCCGGCGATGATTTTGAGAAGGGATGATTTACCGGAACCGTTGAGACCGATGATGCCGATCTTGGCTCCGTAGAAGAATGAGAGATAGATGTTTTTCAGAACTTGTTTCTGGGGCGGGTAGGTCTTGCTGACGCCTACCATCGAGAAAATTACTTTTTTGTCGTCGGCCATAGGTCGGTGGAGTGGTTGTTGTTTTAAGGTTAGAGACAAGGAGGGAGGGGGAGCGGCTCAGCGCTTGCGCGGAGCATACTTCACGGAGTAGTCGCAGCGGGTGCGGCCCTCGATTATGTTGCGGAGCTTGCTCTTGATGAGCTGCTTGCGTATGGGCGAGATGTGGTCGATGTAAAGCCGGCCCTCGAGATGGTCGCATTCGTGCTGCACCACACGGGCCAGGAATCCGGATATTTCCTCGGAGCGGGAGTTGCCGTCGAGATCGGTCCAGGAGAGGCGTATGTGTTCCACACGGGGCACGTTTTCCGACAGTCCGGGGAGGCTGAGGCATCCCTCGGCGCGTGAGATGCGGTCGCCGTCGAGCACCTCTATCACGGGGTTGATGAGCTCGAATCGGCGTCCGGAGCATTCGGGAAAGCTGTCGGCGAGAGGGTCGGCGTCAATCACCACCAGCCGTATGTTGCGGCCAATCTGGGGGGCGGCGAGGCCCACACCTTCGCTGGCATACATGGTCTCGAACATGTCGGCCACGAGTTCCCTGAGGCCGGGATCGGCAGTGTCGACGGGCTCGGAGACGTTTCGGAGCACGGGGTGGCCGTAGAGGTATACCGGTAGTTTCATATCAGTCAGTTGAGTTGTATTGCCTGCTTTGCAGGTAGTCGTTGAGAATTATTGTGGCGGCCATGCGGTCCACGGCGTCCTTTGAGCGGCGCTGCATGCGGTGCATGCCGCTGTCGATCATTCCGCGGTGGGCGAGAACGGATGTGAACCGCTCGTCGAAGTATTCCACCGGAATTGACGGGAAGGCGGCCCTGAGGCGGCCGATGGCGGGCTTGATGTAGCGCATCGATTCCGAGGGGTTGCCGCGCATATCTTTCGGCAGCCCTACTATTATGCGGTCAACCGGTTCGCTGGCCGTGTATCCGGCTATGAATTTTATGAGTTCTGCGGACGGAACCGTGCAGAGAGCGGTGGCCACGATGCGGAGGGTGTCGGTGACGGCGATGCCACACCGCCGGCGTCCGTAGTCTATGGCCAGAAGTCGTCCCATGCGGGCGGCGTTATTCGAAAGTCATTTCATCGAAGCCTGCGGCGTCGAATTCGTCGGGAGTGAATTCGTCGGAGCCGTAGAATTCCTCGTCGATTTCAGGGTCGGCGATGGCGGCGGCTGTCTTGGCGTCGATTTTGGCCTCGAAGTCCTTCATGTCCACGAACTGGGCGGGAGCCTGGCCCATGGAGAGGGTGCAGAGGGGATCCTGAAGGTGTTTTCCGGGTTCGGCCGTTTTCAGTTCCATGAAGAATGCGCGTTCGGTGAGATAGTCGAACACGAAAATCAGGCGCTGGCCTTCGTCCTCGATGAAGTCGCTGATCACTGACTCGTCCATGAGGTAAACGTCCTCGGATGAGTCGGAACCCATGTCCTCGAGGGTTATTTCCTTGCCTTTCTCCCATCCGTTGTCGCAGAGGAAGAATGAGTTCATCTGGCCTTTGTCGTAGCCCACCGACTCGCAGATTGCGTTGCGGAGGCTGAGGAATGTGGCGTCGGCGTCGATAGCTATTTCACGCTTGAAGTTGTCGACTTCGTCGGAAACAATTCTGAATTTGTAAATCATAGTGATATATTGTATAAGGAGATTCTGATATAAATATTGCGGGTGCGAAGTTAGTAATTAGGCGGCTAAAGATAAATATGTGGCTTGACAAATTTACAAGAAATTTGCGTATGGAAGGTGAGGATGGGCAAAAAACAGGCGGTATGTCAAAACTCGAATTTTGACATACCGCCGTTGATGGGGTATGTGGTGCTCCTGATGGAGCGCGTGATAGCGTGGGGCTCAGGCTATGATTCCGTGTTTGCGGAATACCTTGCCTATCTTTTCGAGGGCGGTGGTCACCTGGTCGCGGGTGTGTGTGGCCATAAGCGAGAAGCGTATGAGGGTGTCGTGGGGAGCGACAGCCGGCGAAACCACGGGGTTGACGAAGATGCCTTCGTCGAGGAGGTCGTGGGTGATGGCGAATGTCTTGAAGTTGTCGCGGACGAAAAGTGGAATGATGGGGGTGGAGGTGTTGCCGATTTCGATTCCCAGGGAGCGGAAGCCGTCGAGAGCGTAGTGGGTGAGGTCCCAGAGGGCGTCCTGACGCTCAGGCTCGGCCTGCATTATCTCCAGGGCCTTGAGTGCGGCGGCTGTGGAGGCCGGGGTAATGGAGGCGGTGAAGATGTAGGAGCGGGAATGGTGACGGAGGAAGTTGGTGATTTCCTTGTCGGTGGCAATGAAGCCTCCCAGAGAGGCGAATGATTTGGAGAAGGTGCCCATTATGAGGTCGACGTCGTCGGCCACACCGTAGTGGTGACAGACTCCGCGGCCGCCTTTGCCGAACACTCCTATGCCGTGGGCTTCGTCGACCATCACGGAGGCGTTGTATTTCTTGGCGAGTTCGGTGATGGTCTTCACGTCGGCCACATCGCCCTCCATCGAGAATACGCTGTCGGTGACAATGAGCTTCACTTTGTCGGGGTCGCATTTCTGGAGCTGTTTCTCGAGCGAAGCCATATCGTTGTGGCGGTATTTGAGCGACTGCGAGAACGACAGACGGCGGCCTTCGATGATCGAGGCGTGGTCCTGCTCGTCCCAGAGAATATAGTCCTCACGGCCGGTGAGAGCCGAAACCACTCCGAGATTTACTTCGAATCCGGTGGAATAAATCATTACGTCTTCCTTGCCGATGTATTCGGCGATAGCTGCCTCGAGCTTCTTGTGGAGGTCGAGAGTGCCGTTGAGGAACGGCGAACCGGCGCAGCCGGTGCCGTATTTGCGGGTGGCTTCGATGGCTGCTTCCTTGATGCGGGGGTCGTTGACCAGGCCGGTGTAGCAGTTTGAGCCGAACATCAGGACTTTTTTGCCGTCGATGATCACCTCGGGGTCCTGCTCGCTCGAGATGGCGCGGAAATAAGGATAGATTCCGGCTGCTTTGGCTTCCTGCGGCGCGGTGTACTGTGATAATTTAGCTTGTAATAGCTTCATAGGTAATAAAATGGACGTTTATTCCTCTGCTTGGATTTTGGGCGGAACAGACTCCTTCCGTCAATGCAGGCTGCAAAGTTAATAAAAATCGTAAAAACGGTAGGTTAATGAGTCTGAAAAAATGCACATTTTGCGATTTTTGTGAATAAAATGTGACGGAAAGCGGCCTCACGGTATCAATTGGGAGAAGAATCGGGGGTGATGGCTTACAAAATGACGGCGGTATACGTGGCATTCATGTGGGACAAGAAATCGATGTATTCATATAAGGCATTGCTCTGCAACTATTTTCCGCGATACGATATGGATATAGCACTTCCCAAAAAGAATCAGAGTTTCCGACTGCCGGTTGAGCTTATTGAACGGCTGCGCCAGCTTGCCAAGCGTCAAAACAGAAGCCTCAACAACTATGTAGAGACTCTGCTGCTTGAAGCTGCATACAGTGAGTCTAATGAAGTTACACTCGCGGCAATGAAGGAAGCACAGAGTGGCGCTCTGCGAAATACCACCCCTCTTGATTTATCCTCAGTAGAAGCAATGGAACGCTCCATGGGGTTATATCGATCGACGGCGGGAGGCCGACTGTCCCAGTGAAATATGCTCTGGAAGTGGTCAGGGGAGGCGGACGAGGCGGTTCAGGAGGGCGGTGAAGGTGGCGTCGAGGTCGGCGGTGAGGCCGGGATGGGGACGCGAGGTGCGCAGGCATGCGCTGCGGGCGGCCGTCAGCCAGCGGAAGCGTTCCTCGGGGAGCAGCCCGGCAAGCGGACCGGCCTGAGGCAATCCATGGGCCACGCCGGTGAATGATGCCGTCTGGCGCAGGATGGCGTCGACGTCGGCCGAGGGCCACAGAGCGAGAAGGCGCGCGGTGTCAAGCTCCACGGCGGCTTTTATCCAACGGCGGCGCTTACACATCATGAGCAGGCCGATGTTGAGCAGTTCGCCCCGCTCCACATCGGGCATCACGCGTATCACGGCATATTCATATAATAGCTTTTCTTGCATCTATGGCTGATTGGGTGAAAATCCGGGAGTTGGCCAGACGTATCTGAAGAAATGTGATGTAGCCCTGCTTTATCTCGGCGGCTGACAGACCCAGGTCGGGGCGCGCGGCCCATGCGTCAGGCACAAGCTCCACTATTGCGGCGAGAAGGTCGGGGGTGAGGCGCTGCCTCATCAGGCTGTCGGTTTCCTCCAGGCGCGAGGCAAGATGCAGCAGGGCGTGGTCCTTGATGTAAGGGAAGGGCGAGAGCGCGGCCTTTCCGGGGTCGGACCATGAGTGGTGGAAATAGAGCGAGGCTCCGTGGTCAATGAGCCAGGTCTCGCGTCCGTGCCAAAGGAGCATGTTGGTGTTGCGCAGGGTGCGGTCTATGTTGGTGAGGAAGGCGTCGGTCCATACTATGCGCGAGGCTATTTCGGCATCGATGGTGTTGATGTAGGGGTCGATGGATAGCGCTCCTTCCAGAAAGTGCATGCCCAGATTGAGGCCGCGGCTTGCCTGCATGAGGTCCTGCACTTCCTCGTCGGGCTCCGTACGTCCGAAGTCTTCGGCCAGCTCCAGAAACACCAGCTCCGGTACGAGCAGACCGGCCGCACGCGCCACTTCGCCTCCGATTATTTCGGCGGCAAGCACTTTCGGGCCGTGGCCCGAGCCGCGCAGCTTGGCGGCATATCGGAAGCCGTCGTCGGCCTCCACGAGCAGCGGCAGGGAGCCCCCCTCGCGCAGGGGCGCAATATAGCGTGTCACGGTCTGATGCCTCAGCTGGTCCATTTTTCTATGGTTGTCCGGCTCTGATTTTCCGGCTCCTAAATATAACGCGAAGTTACTGAATTGGTTTCAATCCCCTGTAAGTTTATGCCGAAAAAATGTAGTATATTTGCGGTTGAAATGTGGATTTCCGGATTCCCTGTCCGGGTAATGGCACTTATAAAACACCGTTTTTAGCTATGATTCATCACTTTGGTATATGTTTGCGCCGCGTTGGAGTTCCGGTGCTTGTGGGCATAGCCGTGCTGTCGGGATGCCGGAGGCATGAGGCCGACGGGCGCCTTGCGAGGGTGGCCGGGATTGTTTCTGCTCAGCCAGAAGAGGCATTGCGGATGCTTGGAGCTGTTGACCGCGACTCGCTGCGGGAGGCCGACCGTCATTATTACGACCTTCTGAGCGTCAAGGCTGCCGACAAGGCGTATATAACGCATGTGTCGGACAGCACGGTTCTTGAGGTGATAAATTATTATGCGTCGCACGGGCCTGACAGCCTTCGGGCCGAGTCGCTGTATTACGGCGGACGCGTCTATAGAGATATGGGCGATTATCCCACGTCGCTGCGCTACTTTCAGAGCGCTCTCGACATGCTGCCGGAAGATACGCCTTATCTCACCTTGCGAGCCAATGTGCTGAGTCAGACAGGCCGTCTGCTCAACACCTTGCGCCTGTACGAGCGGGCAATTCCTTACATCGAGGAGTCCATACGGGTCGATTCGGTTCTGAACGATTCTTTGGGCCTGATGTTTGACACACAACTGCTTGGGACGGTGTATATCAAAGAGAGAAAATATGATATAGCGGAAGCTAAGTTTAGCTTTTCAAAAGAAATTGCTAAAAAAATATCTCCTGAAGACGAATATCTTCAGACTATGTTTTTGGGCGGAATTAAATATAGGAAAGGGAAGATGGATTCAACCTTGCAAATACTGTGTCCTATAATAGATAAACTTCACCCCATAGATAGGAACAATGCGTTAGTATTTTTGGCTAAAGCCTATCTGAGGACAGGAATATTTGACTCTGCATATCTGTATGGAAAAGAATTGGCATTTGGAAGCAAATCCTATAATAAGGCGACCGGCTTTGAAATATTGTTATCTCCTGAACTCAAAAATTTTATCCCTGCAGACTCACTCTATATTTATATAACGAAGTATAGAGGCGTTTTAGAACATTCTCTAAATCAGAATGGTTCACAGGAGGCATTAATGCAAAACGCATTATATAATTATCAGATTCATGAGCGGGAAAAAATAAAGGCTGAGAGATGGAAGAACACTCTAATAAGGGGTATTATGAGCGCTGTAGTGATAATATCATTGCTTGTTATTGCTGTTCTTTATCTTAAAAATCGGAATCAAAAAAATCTCCTACGATTACACAAGGCATTAGAAAATGTAGAGGAGCTTAAAAAATCTCTTGTTAAAATAAATAAATTAAATCAGCAGAATTTTGTAGCTCAATCAGTTCAACCTAATGCGGAATCATATAAATTGATTGATGTAAGTGAAAGAGAGAGATGTGTGGAGTTAAGGGAACGGTTAAAGAATGAATTGCTTGAACTTCAGCGTGAGAGTGGTTCTGAAAATCAAGTTTCTCCAATCATATACAAATCGGAGGCGTATTCGGAGGTACAAGAATACATAAAGAAAGGAAAAGTAATTCCAGAATCTAATTTGCTTTGGCGTAAATTAGAAGAATCGGTAATAGATAGTTCAAGAGAATTTAAATATAGACTCAATCTTTTAACTGGTGGAAAAATAAAAACACAGGACTACCATGTGGCACTTTTAATTAAATGTGGAATTTCCCCGACAAATATTTCTATTCTTATTGGAAGAGCTAAAGGAACCGTTTCTTATAGAAGAGAAGCCTTGTGTGAAAAAGTCTTTGGCGAAAAATATGGAGTTAAAGTTATAGATGATGTAATACGTTTGTTATGAAGAAGTAAAGTCGTTTTTTTAGTGCGGAGATTGTGCGGGAAAATAAAACCGCACATAACCCGCACACGATTAGAGAGATTCTAAAAAACCTCTCCTTAAATTTGCAGCGAATAAATGAAAGGAATATGAAGAAAATACTAATTCTAATTGTCAGTTTTTACGCTGTATTAATGTGGAGTTCTTCCATTTTGGCCAATTCTCACATTTCTTGTATGCTTAATTATGGAACCGAGGTAAACAACGATCTGGACACAGTTGACTATACTGAAACTTCGCGAGGTCGTAGAATTCCCGCACGTCCAGTTCAATGTAACATAAGTGTTGAGAATGGCGTCAGTTTTATAGGTTTTAATTATGAAATAAGCACATTTGAAATCTATGACTGTTATGGGAGTTGCATTGCCTCTTTTAATGAAGAGAGGGATTTTGTAGAAACTCTCTTTAACCTCACAGGTGATTTAGAAGTCAGATTTCATACTGACGGCCATCTGCTGAGAGGATTCGTAACATTGTAAGGAAAAATAGATAAGTCGACATATCTACCATTCTCTAATTGGGACTACCCCGATCCGAGATGCGTTTATGCGCCGGATTTCAAAGAAACTCTGAAATACTGATTTTTAACATATAAATAATAAACTTGATATGAGATTTATTTACTTTCTGATGATGTTGGCCGCGGGATTTGCGGCAAATGCGAGGGATGTAATGGGGTGGGTGTGTGACGACGGCGGCAATCCGCTTGCGGGAGCATCGTGTGTGGTTTACACGCTGCCCGATTCCACCTACCTGCGGGGGACGGTGAGCGACGAAAGCGGACTGTTCAGGCTCGCGGCTCCTGAAACGGGCGACTGGTTTCTGACGGTAAGCTACATAGGAATGGAGAGCTGCGACATCGACAGAAAGGAATACGTCTCACAGACGGCCCAGGGACAGCGCCTGGAAGTGGCGCTGCGTCCGGCGACGTCGGAACTTGGCGAGGTGGTGGTGAAGGCCCGGAAGCCTCAGCTGACACTGAAAGGCGAGGCGCTGTCGTATAACATCGACGATATAATGAAGACGCGCGTGGTATCGTCGGCCCACAATCTGCTTACGCAGCTGCCGCTCATACAGTCGCGCGACGGCAACAGCCTTGAGCTTTCGGGCGCCCCCATGGGCAATGCGGTAATCTACATCAACGGCAAGCAGCCGAAACTGCGCGGGTCGCAGCTCACGGATTATCTGAAAAATATTCCTGCCGAGCAAGTGAAGAATGTGGAGATAATCTATAATCCGTCGTCGCGGTGGAAAACACGCAGTTCGGTGATCAACGTGGTACTCAAGCGCCAGAATGCCTATACGGCCAACGGGCAGGTGCAGGCCGACGCATTCTATAAGCATGCCACCTCGCTTTCGGGCGGAGGCAGCCTGTTTGCGGGCCTTCCGAAGCTGAACATCAATGTGATGTATAACTACGGCAATATCCGCGGCAAGGGCAAGGAAATTCAGGATGCACGCCATACGGTAGGCGACGAAACCCGGCATATTCACGACACGGTGACGGGAAAGGTGAATAATCTGAGCCACACGGTGTATACGGCGCTGTCGTATGAAATCAACAGCAAAAGCAGCCTTGACCTGACCTATAACGGCTCGTTCAGTCCCCGCAACCGTCAGCACGCGCGTCAGGTGAACTCTCTGCTTGGAACATCGGTGGGCGAAGGCGACGCCGACCGTCAGCTCAATGCCGTGAGTCTGGAATATACGTCGCCGATAGGACTGACCGGTGGAGTGGAGTATGTGAACCACAACTACGACGGCCACGAGATGATTGACAAGACAAGCGCCATGGTGGAGAAGTCGCCGTTCATGCGCAGCCGCAGCTCGCAGCACGTGAACCGCGTGAAAGTGTATGCCGACGGGTCGAACTCGCTTGGACGCGGCTGGACGCTGTCGTATGGCGCGAGCTACGAGACAACCAATACCAAGAATCGCCATACTAATGTGTCGGACTTCCTCAACAGCACCACGGCTTCCACCACCCGCGAGTCGATCATAAAGGGCTACGCCGGGCTGCAGAGGGCGTTTTTCGGCAACCGGTTTTTCGCAAGCGTGTCGGCTTCGGGCGAGCACTATAAGATAGGGGATTACATCCACAACGGTATCTTTCCGCGAGCTACGCTCACATTCATGCCCTCGCAGACGCATATATTCCAGGCGGCCTATCAGACATTCAAGAGCTATCCCTCGTTCTGGGAGAGAATGGATTTCGTGTCGTATTCCAACGAGTATCAGGTGAATATAGGCAACCCAACGCTGCGGCCGGCCGATTATAAGGTGGGCAGTCTGATTTATGTGTGGAAAAACAAATATGTGCTGTCGTCGTCATATTATCATGTGAAAGACTTTTTCTTCTCGCAGATTTATCTGTCGCCCGACGAGTTTCTGCAGATACAGAAGCTGTTCAATGCCGATCTGTCGTCGGTGCTGAGATTCTCGCTTACGATACCGCTGAATGTGAAGAAGGTGTGGTATCCTACCGTGACGCTTTCGGAGAGCCTCGAACGGTTCAAGTCGGACGACTGGCACGGACTGGCGTTCGACCGCAGAAAGTGGAGCGGCTCGGTGACGGTGAACAATACATTTATAGTCAGCACCAAGCCCCGGATTTCGCTGGAGCTTAACGGCTTTGCCAGCACCGGAAGCATGCTCGGCCTGTGGGACCGCCCTTCCAACTGGGGCGTGGATGCCGGTGCGTCGATGAGTCTGCTGAAAAACAAGCTTGTGGTGTCGGTGCGCGGCAACGACCTGTTTGAGAGCCAGACGCCCATGCAGTATATGGACTACGGTCAGCAGCGCCTGAGCGTTGACAGCCGGTTCTACGGGCGCAGCCTGAGTGTGAGCGTGGTCTACAAATTCAAAGGCTACAAGGAAAAACAGATGAAGAGCGTTGATACCTCGCGCTATATGGCGGAATGACGGACTAAAAACAGAAATTATGGCAAGAATGAGGATTACACGGCAGCGCGATGCGATGCAGTGCGGGGCGGCCTGTATCTGCATGGTATGCAACTACTTCGGGATGAAAAGCACGCTCGAGTGGGTGGAAAGCTATTGCAAGCCTATGAAAGACGGGATTTCGATGAAAGGCCTTACTGATTCGGCACGCAATCTGGGATTTGATGCCGTGGCGGCAAGGGTGCCTACAGAGCGTCTCGGGTCACTGCCGCTACCCGCGGTGCTTCACTGGAATCAGAATCACTTCGTGGTGCTCTACAAGGTGAGCCGCAAGGGAGACCGGTATCATATAGCCGATCCCGCAAAGGGCAAGATAAAGTATTCGAGGGAAGAGTTCGGCAGGCACTGGGAGTCGACAACAGTCGATGAAGAACCGGCCGGTATAGCGATGTTCTTTGACCCGATAGATACGGTAGAGGAGCCGTTGCCTCCCAGACCCAAAAAGCGTTCGTTTGGTTTCCTGCTGGGATATCTGCGGCAATACGGACGCTATTTTTTTCAGATAGGCCTGGGTCTTCTTCTGGGATGTCTGTTGCAGCTGGTGATGCCGTTTCTTACACAGTCGATAGTCGACACGGGAATAAAGCACAGCGACATGGGCTTTATATGGCTTGTGCTTCTCGGAGAGCTTATGATAGTGACAGGCCGGATGTCGGCAGATTTCATAAGGCGCTGGCTGCTCATGCACATATCCATGAGAATAAATATATCGCTTGTGAGCGATTTCTTCATAAAGCTGATGAATCTGCCTATGTCTTTTTTCGACACCAAGCTGATGGGAGATCTTCTGCAGCGCATAGGCGACCATTCGAGAGTGCAGAACTTTCTGACGAATCAGGTGCTAGGCATAGTGTTTACAATGCTGACATTTGTGATTTTCGGGATAGTGCTGTATGTCTATAGCCGTGTGATATTTCTTACGTTTCTTGTCGGCAGCATAGTCTACGGGCTGTGGATAGTGCGGTTTCTTGGCAAGCGCAAGCTGCTGGACTACGAACTGTTTGAACTGCAGGCCGAGAACCAGAACCGTACATATCAGTTTGTGACTTCCATGCAGGAAATCAAGCTTCAGAACTGTGAACGCCGCCGAAGGTGGGAATGGGAGGATACGCAGGCCACGCTGTTCGGCGTGCAGATGAAGGCCATGAAACTACAGCAGGCCCAGGAGGCAGGCTCGATATTCATAAACGAGGTGAAAAACATAGTGATAACCGTGCTTGCCGCCTCGGCCGTGATAAACGGGCAGCTTACACTCGGCGCCATGCTTGCGGTGCAATATATAATAGGACAGCTTAATTCGCCGGTGTCACAGCTCATGTCGTTTATCTACTCGGTTCAGGATGTGAAACTCTCGCTCGAGCGAATCAACGAAATCCACGACGGAGAGAAGGATGAAACAAGCGAGGAACTGGCTCACAGCTATGTGGGAGAAAAATCAATCAGCTTCCACAATGTCGACTTCAAATATAACATCTATGCCTATTACAAGAATCTCGACGGTGTATCGTTTGATATTCCTGCCGGAAAGGTCACCGCGATAGTGGGCGCCTCGGGAAGCGGCAAGACCACATTGATTAAACTAATGCTGGGATATTATCCGGCGACGTCAGGCTGTATCAGTGTCGGAGGCCGTGATATCAGCGAATATAATCTCAGGTGGTGGCGGCGCCAGTGTGGCGTAGTGATGCAAGACGGGGTGATTTTTTCGGAGTCGATAGCCCGGAATATCGCCGTGGACGATGGTCCGATCGATAAGGAACGGCTGCTTAATGCGGCCAGAATCGCCAATATCCATGACTTCGCCATGGAATTGCCTCTTAAATACAAAACCCGTATCGGTGCAGACGGAAGAGCTCTGAGTCAGGGGCAAAAACAAAGGGTGCTGATAGCACGTGCTGTATACAGGAATCCGGATTTCATATTCCTTGACGAGGCAACAAATGCTCTTGATGCTAAAAATGAGCGTTCAATAGTTGAGAACCTTGCCGAGTTCTATAAGGGGCGCACCGTGGTGATTGTGGCACACCGGTTATCAACTGTGAAGGACGCAGATCAGATTCTGGTAGTAGATGGTGGAAAGATTGCCGAATCGGGGAACCATGCTTCGCTTGTGGAGAAAAAAGGTGTTTACTATAATCTTGTAAGAAACCAACTTGAATTAGGTGAATGATATGAAGAAATATAAGGATTATGATAGGCTTGAAATACGGTCGGAAAAGCTCAGGAAGCTTTTGGGCGAGAAACCATCACTTATTGTAAGATGGGGAAGTGTGGTGATTTTCATACTGTTCATGTCTATACTCATTGCTGTCGGGAGGTTGCGGTATCCTCACGGTGCGGGAGAGTCAATACTGGAGCATTTCCTGCGATAAAACCGTGCCGTATGGATAGGTAATGAGCAGTTTTCGGGCGGAAAGTTGCGGGGCGGTGGTCCATTCTTGGGGGGAGAAGCGTTATATATAGAGCATTTCTGCGGAATTTCGGTAATTTTGCGGAGGTGACGCCAAATGAATAGAAAAGATGGAATTACTGAGACAACGCATACTTGAGGACGGACGCTGCTATGAGGGCGGCATTCTGAAGGTGGATAGCTTTATCAATCATCAGATGGATCCTGACCTGATGAAGCAGATAGGGGCGGAGTTCGCGCGGATATTCGCCGGAAGCGGCGTGAACAAGATTCTTACCATCGAGGCAAGCGGAATTGCCCCGGCAATAATGACCGGGGCAATGATGCATCTGCCTGTGGTGTTCGTGAAGAAAAAGAAGCCTAAGACTATGGAACGGATGCTTACGAGCACGGTGCATTCGTTTACGAAGGACAGGGACTATACGGTGTGTATCTCGGCCGATTTTCTCACGTCCGGTGACCGGGTGGTGTTCATAGATGATTTTCTGGCCTATGGCAACGCGTCGCTGGGCGTGATCGATCTCTGCCGTCAGGCCGGTGCCACAATCGTGGGGATGGGCTTTATAATCGAGAAGGTGTTTCAGGGCGGAGGCGAGATGCTTGCGTCGAAGGGGATAAGGGTGGAATCGCTTGCGCGGATTGCGTCGCTGGACGACTGCACCATCACACTAGCTGATTGAGAGCCTCCCACCGCCCTTGTAGATTTGGGGGGATAAATTGCAAAAAAAGTGAGGAAACAGTGATGTTTCCATGTGTGGATTTTATATATTTGCACTATCGCAACTCGTGTAAATACGCTGAGGCGTAGATTGTTGCAATTAGTAAAATTGTCAAAGCGAATAGTAATAAAATCCAAGTATAATGAAGAAATTTTTTATTTGTGCAGTGGCCGCGCTGCTCTTTTCGGGGGTGGTTTGGGCTGACAATCCCGTGTCGGCCGGGAGCAAAGGCCGGCGAGAGTTTAACGACGGCTGGAAATTCAAGCGTTACGGTCTGCAGGCCGACGGCGGCCGGATAGAAGAGCCGTCACAGCCTGAGACGCCAACAGAGGCCGGAGGCTGGCGCAGTGTGGCGATTCCTCACGATTTTGCCATAGAAGGGCCGTTCAGGATGGACCTTGCCGGAAACACGGGACGTCTCCCTTACAAAGGCATAGGACATTACAGCAAGAATTTCTTCGTGGCGAAGGATAAGGCCGGAAAGAAGATTTATGTGGATTTCGACGGCGTGATGGCCAATGCCGAAGTGTATGTCAACGGCCAGCGGGCCGGCGGCTGGCCTTACGGATACGCGTCGTTCAGAACCGATATCACTCCGTTTGTGAAATTCGGGGCCGAAAACCGCATTGACGTGCGCACCGATACCGAGCACTGGGACTCGCGCTGGTATCCCGGCGCGGGCATCTACCGCAATGTGTGGATAACGGAGAGCGCTCCGCTTCATGTGGACTACAACGGCATTAACATCACGGCCACGGATTTCAGCTCCGACATGAAGCGGGCCACGGTGAATGTGGGCGTGGCGTTGCGCAACACAGCCGCCAACCGGAGGAAGGCGACGGTGGATGTGGCGGTTTACGAACTCGATTCGCTTGACCGCATAGGCAAGCGCGTTTGCAATCTGGGCGTGCGCACTGTGGAAGTGGGCGGCGATACTGTGGCCGACCTGAAGATTTCTAAGCCGATTTCAGACTTCAGGCTGTGGAATCCCGGAGCGCCGGCGCGGTATATGGCCGAAGTGACAGTGAAGTCGGGCCGCGACCGCGACGTATATTTCCAGCCGTTCGGCATAAGGAAAATCGAAGTGTCGCGCGAGGGCTTCTTCATCAACGGAAAGCGCACGGAGATAAAAGGCGTGTGCCAGCACCACGACCTCGGCGCGCTCGGCGCGGCTCTGAACGTGTCGGCCCTGAGGCGCCAGCTCGAGATGCTCCGCGACATGGGTTGTAACGCCATCCGCACCTCACACAATCCTCCTGCTCCCGAACTGCTTGACCTTGCCGACAAAATGGGACTGATAGTGCAGGACGAGGCTTTCGACGCGTGGCGCAACGGCAAGCGCAAGTGGGACTACAACAAGCTGTTCGAGCGCTGGCACCGGGCCGACCTGGAAGCCTTTGTGAAGCGCGACCGTAATCATCCGTCGGTGGTGATGTGGTCCATAGGCAACGAGGTGATGGAGCAGCGCGACAGCGCCCTTACCGCCCACCTGGCCGGGATAGTGCGCAGCCTCGACACCACGCGTCCCGTCACCGAGGGATATAACGATCCCGACGGAGGCCGCGACGCGGGAGCCGCGCAGGCACTCGACATAATGGGCGTGAACTACTTCTTCGGCCAGCAGGGGAGGTGGGACGCCGACCCGCGTTACGCCGCTATGCCTACCCACGGCAGCGAGACATCGTCGTGCCTGAGCACGCGCGGATTCTATCTGCCCGACGGCGAGGCTCACCGTGACTTCCAGATATCATCCTACGACTTCTATTCGCCGGGATGGGGATGCAGCCCCGACACGCAGTTCCGCACCAACGCGCAGTATCCTCATCTGCTGGGAGAATTCGTGTGGACCGGCTTCGACTATCTGGGCGAACCCACCCCTTTTAACTCCGACGACACCAACCTTCTCAACTTCCGCAACGACCCTGAGAAAAAAGCCGAACTTGAGGCCGAACTGCGTCGCCTGGAGGAGTCGCAGCCGCCGTCGCGCAGCAGCTATTTCGGAATAATAGACCTTGCCGGATTCCCCAAGGACCGTTATTATATCTACCAGAGCCACTGGCGCCCGGAGTTGCCCATGGCCCACATACTTCCGCACTGGAACTGGCCGGGACGAGAGGGTGGCAACGTGCCCGTACACGTGTATACCTCGGGCGACGAGGCCGAGCTGTTTGTAAACGGCCGCAGCCAGGGACGCCAGGCCAAGCGTCCGGGCCAGGATTTCCGCCTGGTGTGGGACTCGGTGACGTATGTTCCCGGCACAGTGGAAGTGGTGTCCTACCGCGGAGGAAAGGAATGGGCCCGGGATACCGTCATGACTGCCGGCAAGCCCGCATATCTCCAGCTCAGCTCATACAGCGACAGTTTCGGAGGCAAGGAATATGCTTTCGTAACGATAGCCGTGAAAGACCGAAACGGTGTTACTGTGCCCGATGCCGCCAATCCGCTGGAGGTGACGGTGAGCGACGGTGCCCGCGTGGTTGCCACCGACAACGGTGATCCCACATCGTTCGAACCATTCCAGAGCAGCCGCAAGAAGGTTTTCAACGGTCTGTGTCTTGCCATAATCGCCGCCGACGGAAAGCCCGGCGCGGAATATCGGGTGACGGCCTCGGCTCCAGGGCTGAAACCGGGCGTCCTCACACTGAAAATAAAATGACTTTTGTAAGGGTAGTGTGAGATAACCCCTGATGACCATACGTAAGGGCGGCGAAGCTATTCGTCGCCCTTGTGTTTAATTTTGTTAAATAAAAAGATCGTTTTATAAGCTTTTAACGATAGTTTGCCTATATTTGTAATAGCATGTCCGGAAGGGCATGCAATGAGATGTGACAAGTGTATGTCGTAGAATTGAAACCATACCATAAATCTATACCAATTCCTGAGGCATGGGAATACATAAAGTCGGAATAATAGGATTAGGACGAATGGGTGGCTTTTTCTTGAACTCGTTCAAAAAAAGCGACAGATGGGAAGTCTCTGCCATCTGCGAGGTCAACGAGGCCGCCCATGAGGGGATAAGGGTCCGTGCGCCCCAGGCGCGCATTGTGACTGACGAAGACCGGATTTTTGAAGATCCGGAAATATCAACCGTGGTGCTTTCGGCGCTGGCCGACTCGCGGCTGAGCCAGATAAGGAAAGCTGTAAAATACGGCAAGCATATCATATCGGAAAAACCGATAGCCGACACTGTGGAAAACGAATGGGCGGCGGTCGAGGCCGTGGAAAACGCTCCGATAATGTCGGCTGTCAATCTCTATATACGCAATTCGTGGTATCTCAACAAGCTCAAGGAGTGTATAGCCTCCGGCGAACTCGGCGAGCTTGCCGTGGTGCGCATCTGCCACATGACTCCGGGGCTTTCGCCCGGCGAGGGCCATGAGGCCGAAGGCCCGGCTTTTCATGACTGCGGTATGCACTATGTGGATGCGGCGCGGTGGCTGGCCGGTTCGGAATACAAAACCGTCAGGGCGCAGGCCGTGAGAATGTGGGCGTATAAAGACCCGTGGTGGCTGCAGTGTCAGGGCACGTTTGAGAACGGAGTGGTGTTTGACATAACGCAGAGCCACGCCTACGGACAGCTCTCGGCCAAGCAGACCCACAACTCATATATGGATATAATAGGCTCGAAAGGTATCGCGCGGATGAGCCATGATTTCAAGACGGCCATAGTGGAGATTCACGGCGAAACAAAAACCGAGTGGATAGAAAAGCCATACGGCGGCAAGAATATAGATACTCTGATAGAGCTTATGGCCGACTCGATAGAGAGCGGTGTGCGCGACAGCCGCATGCCCGCGTTCCGTGATTCGGCGGTGGCTTCGGAGTTTGCATGGAAATGTCTGGCCGACGCGGCCACTCACGATATGCCCGTGAAAGGTACGCCGGAAGAGCTTGACCGCATCCATGAGCTCCGCCGCACCATGACCGACGGCTACGGACTGCTTCACAAACAGACAACACGATAAACTATAAGCGTAGGAAGCGCCTGTTTACAGGACTCAGCTTCCCGTTAAAAAAAAACGATGATTCAAATACATATAAATATATACCAATCATGATGCAACCGTTTTTATTCATAGGAAATCTCGGCATGGGTGAACTCCTTGTCATATGCCTGATAGTGCTGCTGCTTTTCGGCGGCAAGAAAATTCCCGAACTGATGCGCGGCCTCGGCAAAGGCGTGAGGAGTTTCAAGGAGGGCGTAAACAATATCGAGCGCGATATAGAAAACTGCGCCGAAGACCCCAAGAAATAATTGTGGGGGGGGTGTGCCATAATGGCTCATCTTTGGCATACTGCCGGACTATATGGCGCAGACCATGAAGAACTATTTACCAATCATTATATAATAAAGCGAAATTATGTCAGAAGAAATTTCGAGAAGACAATTCCTTAAATCAGGTGCCATGTCGGCTCTGGGACTCATGGTAGTGCCGAGTTCCGTACTTGGCAAGACATTCGGCCATGTCGCTCCGAGCGACAAGCTCAACATCGCCGTTGTGGGTATTGGCGGTATGGGCCATGCCAACATCAACGCCGTAAAGGATACCGAAAACATTGTGGCTCTCTGCGATGTGAACTGGAATTATGCCAAAGGGGTGTTTGACGAGTTCCCCAAAGCAAAGCGTTACTGGGATTACCGCAAGATGCTCGACGAGATGGGTAAGGATATCGACGCCGTTATCGTGGCCACTCCCGACCATACCCATGCGATTGTAGCAGCCGATGCCATGACTATGGGCAAACATGTGTTCGTGCAGAAGCCCCTGACTCATTCGGTGTATGAATCACGTCTGCTCACCAAGCTGGCCGAGACCACGGGCGTAGCCACCCAGATGGGCAACCAGGGTGCGTCGGGCGAAGGCACGAATCTTGTGTGTGACTGGATCTGGAACGGCGAGATAGGCGATGTGACACTCGTGGAATGCGCTACCGACCGTCCCATCTGGCCGCAGGGTCTGAATATTCCGGAAAAGGTCGACAAAGTGCCCAAGTATCTTGACTGGGATCTCTTCACCGGCCCCGCCAAAATGAATCCCTATAATGAAATATACCAGCCGTGGAACTGGCGCGGATGGTGGGACTACGGCACCGGAGCTCTCGGCGACATGGCCTGCCATATCCTCCACCAGCCCTTCAAGGCTCTGAATCTGAAATATCCCATCAAGGCCGAAGGCTCGTCGACGCTGCTTCTGAGCGCATGCGCGCCGCAGGCCCAGCACGTGAAGCTCACATTCCCGGCCCGCGACAATATGGCCAAGGTAGCGATGCCTGAAGTGGAGGTGCACTGGTATGACGGCGGTCTGCTTCCCGACCGTCCCGCAGGATTCCACCAGGGTAAATCGCTTATGCCGGCCAACGGCGGTCTGACAATATTCCACGGCACCAAGGACACGCTCATATGCGGATGCTACGGCACCGATCCGTTCCTGCTGTCGGGACGCACCCCCAATGCACCGAAAGTTGGCCGCCGCGTGTCCACATCGCATGAGATGGACTGGGTGCGTGCCTGCAAGGAAAGCAAGGAAAACCGCGTGAAATGTAACTCTGATTTCTCGGAAGCAGGCCCGTTCAACGAAATGGTTGCGATGGGTGTGCTCGCGGTGCGTCTGCAGGGCCTCAACAAGACTCTGGAATGGGACGGCGAGAACATGTGCTTCACCAACATAGGCGACAACGAGGAGATAAAGACCGTGATCAAAGACGGCTTCAAGATTCACAACGGACATCCCACGTTTGACAAGACATGGACCGATCCCGTGAACGCCCGTGAGTTTGCAGCCGAACTTATCAAACACAATTACCGCGACGGTTGGAAACTTCCCGACATGCCCGCATAACCGAAATCATTTTTCAATTCTAAAATAAATCATGCCAATCATGAAAAAAATTGTTATTCTCGCAGCAGGCGTAATCGCAATGATGGCTTCCTGCACAAGCAAAAATGCCAATAGCAACGCGGCCGCAGAGGCTGCCGACAGTGTTGCCGCCGATGCAACCGGGCTTGCACAGTATCCTGTGGATGAAGAAGGCTATTATGTGATTTTCAACGGTAAGGATCTTAACGGTTGGCGCGGCTACGGACGCGACACCATACCTTCGCGCTGGACCGTAGAGGACGGCGCCATCAAATTCACCGGCGCAGGCGGCGGCGAGGCTCAGCCTGCCGACGGCGGCGACCTTATCTTTGGCGAAAAGCTCAAGAACTTCGAGCTCGAGCTCGAGTGGAAGGTTTCAAAAGGCGGCAACTCGGGTATATTCTACCTTGCCCAGGAGGCTTATTCAGAGAACGAGGATGGCACCAAGACTCTCGAGCCGATCTATATCTCTGCTCCTGAATATCAAGTGCTTGACAATGCAAATCATCCCGATGCCAAGCTGGGTGTGGACGGAAACCGCATGTCGGCATCTCTCTACGACATGATTCCTGCCAAACCCCAGAACCAGAAGCCTTACGGCGAATGGAACAAGGCAAAGATTCTTGTGTATAAAGGCACGGTGGTTCACGGCCAGAACGGAGAGAATGTGGTTGAATACCATCTTTGGACTCCCCAGTGGACCGAAATGCTCCAGAAGAGCAAGTTCAGCGAGGAGAAATGGCCCGCAGCTTTCGCTCTGCTCAACAACTGCGGCGGCGAGAATCACGAAGGTTACATCGGATTCCAGGACCATGGCGACGACGTGTGGTTCCGCAATATCCGCGTTAAGCCTCTCGACTGATATATCCTGAACTGAATATACGAGGGTGTTGCAAAAACCGCAAGAGTAGGGCTGCTCCATGGAGCAGCCGACGACAAGACATTATCGTCAGCGGATGCACGAGCGTGCATCCCTGCAATTAGAACGGAAACCGGGGTTTTGCGACACCCTCTTATTGTAACTCAATGACATCATGAATTTAAAAAATATCCTAGCCTTGGCAGTGACAGCCGCAGTGGCCCTGACATCGTGTGACGGACACAAAAACGAGACTCCCGTGCAGGAAAAGAAAGAAATAGGCCTGCAGCTTTATTCGGTGCGCCAGCTTCTGGAGGAGGGTGCGCCTTATGCAAATAATCTTCCAGCGCTCCTCGACACCCTCGGCAAGATGGGCTACACCCAGGTGGAGGCCGCATCCTATAATGCCGAGAACGGAACTTTCTATGGACTCACTCCCGAGGCTTATGCCAAAGCGGCGGCCGATGCAGGCATAAAGGCGCTGTCGTCGCACACCGGGCGCACACTCAATGCCGATGAACTCAAAAGCGGTGACCTCACCGATTTCTATGCATGGTGGGATAAGGCCGTGGCCGACCACAAGGCAGCCGGCATGAGCTATATCGTAGTGCCCTGGATGGGCGTGCCGGAGAGTCTGGCTGATCTTCAGAAACAGTGCGACGCACTGAGCGAGGTAGGACGCCGTGCCGCCGCGCAGGGCGTGAAAATCGGTTACCACAATCACTCCCATGAGTTCACAAAGGTAGAGGATGTGCCGATGCTTGACTATATGATTGAGCATACCGACCCCGAGGCTGTGCTTTTCGAAATGGACGTGTACTGGACCATGATGGCCCAGGCAAGCCCGGTGGATTACTTCAAGAAGTATCCGGGCCGTTTCAAGCTGCTCCATATAAAGGACCGCCGCGAAATCGGACAGAGCGGAATGGTGGGTTTTGACGCCATTTTCAATAATGCCGACACCGCAGGTATGGAAAATTATTTTGTGGAGATAGAAGAGTATACCGATGGAGCTGAGAAGGGTGCCGCTGAAAGCGCTGCATACCTCATCGCTGCTCCGTTTGTAAAGGCATCCTATGCCGCAGACTAAAATGCGCTATATTTACGTTTGATAAGAGGGTGTTGCCGGACAATAGTCCAGACGTTGCAATACCCTCATTAAAAATACTATCTATATGTCCGGTTCGGAAGGGAAAATGACATTCTGGTCGCATCTGGAGGCTTTGCGCTGGGTGCTGATGCGCGTTGTGCTTGTGTATTTTTTGCTCGTGGCGCTTTGTTTCGCTGCCATGCCGCATATATTCAATTCGTTTATACTCGGCCCGACATCGTCGGACTTCATTCTCTATCAGTGGCTCAACGGGCTACATGGCGACGGTGTGTTTTTCCCGGATTTCAGTGCCGAATTCAAGATCAATCTCATAAATGTGAAGCTTGCCTCGCAGTTCTTAACGCATATAAGCACGTCGTTCTGTCTGGCCTTCCTGCTTGTGTTTCCTTACATGATAGGGGAGCTGTGGATGTTCGTGCGCCCGGGGCTTTATGAGAACGAGCGCAAATCGGTATTCGCCCTTTTTGCTTTCGGCGTGCCGATGTTTTATCTGGGATGCGCCGTGGGTTACCTGATAGTGTTCCCGTTCACATTCCGCTTCCTTGCCCAATATGAGCTGAGTTCCGACATAACCAACATGATATCACTGAGTTCGTATATTGACAACTTTCTGATGCTCGTGTTTGTGATGGGAGTGGTGTTCGAACTGCCGTTTATTACGTGGATACTGTCGAAACTCGGGATTGTCACCTCGGATTTCCTCAAGAAATTCCGCCGTCAGGCCGTGGTGGTGCTTCTTGTGCTGGCGGCGTTCATCACCCCTACGGGCGACCCGTTCACGCTCACTGTGGTTTTCGCCCCGCTGTATCTGCTCTATGAACTGAGCATTGTCCTGGCCTATAAAAAACGCGAGCCGCAGGATGACACTGCCTCGATTCTCTCGGCGCTTGACCGCGACTGAGGAATGCAGCGGTCATTTGTATAACCCCTAAATGTAGGGCTGCACCCTGGAGCAGCCGAGTTCAAGGTGATGATTGTCAGTGGAGGCACGAGCGTGCATCCCTATAATTCGGAGGTGGTTTTGCAACTCCTTGTTTTTCTGTTTAATGTTAAGCGCAGGATGCGCGAATTCTGTAAAACCGGCTGCGTCAGCTGCCGGAAAAGAAGTTCGTGTGTATTGAGTGGGGCAAGCTTGGGAGAAAGCGCGCCTCACGTATCGCGTAAGCATGGGACGTAGACACGCAATTCCAGGCTTACGCTGCTGGCAAAACGCGTATACTCTGCAGTTTTGTCGATTTTGGTCGGCGGGGACGCCGACCTTTCCAGTGGATTTGCGTCGGTAGGGGGCGCTCCGTGGAGGTTCTGGGCGCGGGGTTTTCTTGTGGGGCGCGGCCTTGACTGATTGTCCGTCGGTAAAATCTGTTTTGATGTGGCATTGGAAATATTTGGAAAGAGATGTGGAAATAGATGAAAAATGAGGGCGGAAATATTTGGCAGTTAGAAAATTAAATAGTAATTTTGCAACGATTTTAGGCGCGCTTTGCAGGCACGCTCCGGCTAATCGGTTGATTGGCAGGGGAGTAGTGGGTCTGCGGGTAAGCCGAAAGTCATACCGAAGAGAAATAATAACACCAATTAATAAACGAAACGTAAAACAAAAGAACTAAGATGCCTACTATTCAGCAATTAGTAAGAAAAGGACGTGTAGCTCTTGAAGATAAGAGTAAGTCGCCGGCTCTGGACTCATGTCCTCAGCGTCGCGGCGTATGTGTGCGCGTTTACACCACTACCCCCAAAAAGCCTAATTCGGCAATGCGTAAGGTTGCCCGTGTGCGCCTGACCAACGGTAAGGAAGTAAACTCCTACATACCCGGCGAAGGCCACACTCTTCAGGAGCACTCGATAGTGCTTGTTCGCGGCGGTCGTGTAAAAGACCTTCCCGGTGTGCGCTATCACATAGTTCGCGGCACTCTGGATACCAGCGGCGTTAAGGACCGCACCCAGCGTCGCTCGAAATATGGAGCTAAACGCCCGAAAGCCGCCAAGAAGTAATAATCGCAAATACGGAACATCGGTTCCCGCGATAAACACTGCGGCTACTTGCTAAGCCCTGACCCTGCCGGGGGCTCTAAGCAGCGACGGGGAAAATAAAACAAAAATAACGAGTTGTTAAACTTCGGTTTTTGATTTATTTGGAAGGCTAATTCAAACGGTTGAGTAAATGGCGCGTCGGAGGACGGCCGTTGAAGAAGAAAGAAGCAGCAACCAAGCAAACAAAAAACGACAAATTTGCAAAATTACCAATGAGAAAGGCAAAACCAAAAAAACGGATTGTATTGCCCGATCCCGTTTTTAACGACGTAAGAGTGTCGAAATTCGTCAACCACCTGATGTATGACGGCAAGAAGAACACTGCTTACACCATATTCTATAGCGCGCTCGAGACTGTGAAGTCCAAACTTCCCAACGAGGAAATGACAGCGCTCGATATCTGGAAAAAAGCCCTTGAGAACGTAACTCCCCAGGTGGAGGTGAAATCACGCCGCGTAGGTGGCGCCACCTTCCAGGTTCCTACCGAAATCCGCGCTGACCGCAAGGAGTCGATATCTATGAAAAACCTCATTCTCTACGCCCGCAAGCGCGGCGGCAAGACCATGTCGGACAAACTGGCAGCCGAGATCGTAGACGCCTTCAATGACCAGGGCGGCGCATTCAAGCGCAAAGAGGATATGCACAAGATGGCCGAGGCCAACCGTGCATTCGCACACTTCCGTTTCTAATGATGTGATGCAACAGACTTTTTTCAGCAAGACAACACAACGAAACAACTGAAACAGAAAAAATGGCAAAATCAGACGCACATCTTAAATATACCCGCAATATAGGCATTATGGCCCATATCGATGCCGGTAAAACCACCACATCGGAGCGCATTCTGTTCTATACGGGTCTTACTCACAAAATAGGTGAGGTTCACGACGGCGCCGCTACCATGGACTGGATGGAGCAGGAGCAGGAGCGTGGTATCACCATCACATCGGCCGCAACCACCACTTTCTGGAACTACGACGGCGATAAATTCAAAATCAACCTTATTGACACTCCGGGACACGTTGACTTCACCGTGGAGGTGGAGCGTTCGCTCCGCGTACTCGACGGCGCTGTGGCTACATTCTGCGCCGTAGGTGGTGTAGAGCCCCAGTCGGAGACCGTTTGGCGTCAGGCCGACAAGTACAATGTGCCCCGTATCGGCTACGTTAACAAAATGGACCGTTCGGGTGCCAACTTCTTCGAGGTGGTTCGCCAGCTCAAGGACGTGCTCGGAGCCAATCCCTGTCCCATCCAGATTCCTATCGGTGCAGAGGAGACCTTCAAGGGCGTAGTTGACCTTATCAGAATGAAAGCCATATTCTGGCACGACGAGACCATGGGAGCCGACTACACCGTAGAGGAAATTCCCGCAAACCTCGTAAGTGAGGCCGAAGAATGGCACGACAAGATGCTTGAGAAAATCGCCGACTTCGACGACGCTCTCATGGAAAAATACTTCGACGATCCTTCTACCATCACCGAAGAGGAAATCCGCCGCGCTCTGCGTGCAGGAACCATGAAGATGGAAATCGTACCCATGGTATGCGGATCTTCGTTCAAGAACAAAGGCGTTCAGCCCCTGCTCGACGCCGTCTGCGCTTACCTTCCCTCTCCCACCGACGCCGGCGCCGTTCACGGTACCGATCCCGCCGATCCCGAGAAAGAGGAGGTTCGCGAGCCCTCTTCAGAGGCTCCCATGTGCGCGCTGGCATTCAAGATTGCCACCGACCCGTATGTGGGCCGTCTCACCTTCTTCCGTGTATACTCGGGCGAGGTTGTAGCCGGCAGCTACGTGCTCAATTCGCGTTCGGGCAAGAAGGAGCGCGTTTCGCGTCTCTTCCAGATGCACTCAAACAAGCAGAATCCCAAAGAGTCGATCGAATGCGGCGATATAGGCGCAGGCGTAGGCTTCAAGGATATCCGCACCGGCGATACCCTCTGCGATGAAAATCATCCTATTGTTCTTGAGGCTATGGACTTCCCCGATCCCGTTATCGGTATCGCAGTCGAGCCTAAGACTCAGAAGGACCTTGACCGTCTGGGCGTAGGCCTTCAGAAGCTTGCTGAGGAGGACCCCACATTCCGTGTGCAGACGAACGAGGAAACAGGTCAGACCGTAATTTCGGGTATGGGTGAGCTTCACCTCGACATCATCATCGACCGTCTGCGTCGCGAATTCAAGGTTGAATGCAACCAGGGCCGTCCGCAGGTAACCTACAAAGAGGCCATCACTCAGCCCGTAGAGCTCCGCGAGGTATTCAAGAAGCAGACCGGTGGTCGCGGTAAGTTTGCCGACATCATTGTTCGCGTTGAACCCGCCGACGACGATTTCGAAGGCTCGCTCCAGTTTGTTGACGAAGTTAAGGGCGGTAACATTCCCAAGGAATACATCCCCTCGATCCAGAAGGGCTTCCAGACCGCAATGAAGAACGGCGTTCTCGCCGGTTATCCTCTGGACCGTCTGAAAGTGACCGTGATCGACGGCTCGTTCCACCCGGTTGACTCCGACCAGCTCTCGTTTGAGCTCTGCGCCATCCAGGCATTCAAGAAAGCTTCCGAAAAGGCAGGCCCCGTGCTTCTGGAGCCCATCTTCAAGGTAGAGGTTGTTACTCCCGAGGAGAGCATGGGCGACGTGATCGGTGACCTTAACAAGCGTCGTGGCCAGGTTGAAGGCATGGAGACAAGCCGCAGCGGTGCCCGCATTGTGAAAGCCAAGGCTCCTCTGGCCGAGATGTTCGGCTACGTTACAGCCCTCCGCACCATCACTTCGGGCCGTGCAACCAGCACCATGTCGTTCTCGCACTACGCCGAGGTAAGCAGCTCGATAGCACGCAACGTGCTCACCGAATGCCAGGGACGTGTAGACCTTCTTAAATAAACAAATCATTCAACACAGAATATGAGCCAAAAAATTAGAATCAAACTGAAATCTTACGACCACGACTTGGTTGACAAGTCGGCCGAGAAGATCGTGAAGACAGTCAAGAGCACGGGCGCTGTAATCAGCGGACCTATTCCACTGCCTACCCACAAGCGCATCTTCACCGTTAACCGTTCGACATTCGTCAACAAGAAGTCGCGCGAGCAGTTCCAGCTTTCATCGTTCAAGCGTCTGATCGACATCTACAACTCGACAGCCAAGACTGTTGACGCTCTGATGAAACTCGAGCTTCCCAGCGGAGTTGATGTAGAAATCAAGGTGTGATACCGCTCTGACAAACGTAAGAAATCAAGACAAACAAAGAATTAACAAAAACTTAGAGAAATGCCAGGATTATTAGGAAAGAAAATCGGAATGACATCCGTTTTCAGTGCCGACGGCAAGAATCTGCCGTGCACTGTTATCGAAGTAGGTCCTTGTGTGGTTACTCAGATCAAGACAACTGAAGTTGACGGCTATGAAGCCGTTCAGGTAGGCTTCGAGGAGAAGAAAGAGAAGCATACCACCAAGCCCATGTCGGGCCACTTCAAGAAAGCCGGAGTAGCCCCTCAGCGCCACTTGGCCGAGTTCAAGGGTTTTGAAGGCGAATATAAGCTGGGCGACACGATCACTGTGGACTCCATCTTCAATGAAAGCGACTTCGTAGACATCCAGGGAACCAGCAAAGGTAAAGGTTTCCAGGGTGTGGTAAAACGCCACGGATTCGGCGGTGTGGGCCAGTCGACCCACGGCCAGCACAACCGTCTGCGCGCTCCCGGTTCAATCGGTGCCTGCTCCTACCCCGCAAAGGTGTTCAAGGGCATGCGCATGGCCGGCCAGATGGGCAACGAAAAGGTGACCGTACAGAACCTTCAGGTGCTGAAGGTGATGCCCGAGCACAATCTGTTGTTGATAAAGGGTTCAGTGCCCGGAAGTAAAGGTTCAATCGTAATAATTGAGAAATAATGGAACTCGCAGTATATAATATCAAAGGCGAAAACACCGGCCGCATGGCTCAGCTCAACGACCAGGTGTTTGCAATCGACGCAAACGAGCACGCCGTATATCTCGATGTAAAACAGTTTCTGGCCAACCAGCGTCAGGGAACCCACAAATCAAAGGAACGCAGCGAAGTATCCGGCTCAACCCGCAAACTCCATAAGCAGAAGGGCGGCGGCGGAAGCCGTATCGGCGACATCAACTCGCCCGTTCTCGTAGGCGGTGGCCGTGTGTTCGGTCCCCGTCCCCGCGACTATCGTTTCAAACTCAACAAGAAAATCAAACAGCTTGCCCGTAAGAGCGCCTGGACTTACAAAGTGCAGGACGACCAGGTGAAGATTGTAGAGGATTTCAGCTTCGAGGCTCCCAAGACAAAGGAATTCGTAAAAATTGCAAAAAATCTTGAGGCTGAAGGTAAAAAGCTGCTTCTGGTTTTAGCAAGTCAGGAAAAAAACGTATATTTGTCGGCTCGTAATATTCCCAACGTTCAGGTGATTACCGCCTCGGACGTCAATACGTATGCAATCATGCACAGCAACGCCATCCTCCTCACCGAGAGTGGCCTTGACGTTATTAATAAACTTTAACCTCAGGAGACAAGCAAAATGGACTTTACAATCAAGCCAATCGTAACAGAAAAAGCCACCCGTCTTACCGACAAGCTCAACCGCTACACTTTCCGCGTGTCGCCCGAGGCCAACAAACACCAGATCAAAGATATGGTGGAGAAGCTCTACGGAGTGAAGGTTGTCAACGTCAACACGGCTGTGGTGCGCGGCAAGAACAAGTCGCGCTGGACAAAGAGCGGTCTGCTCCGCGGCAAGACCGCTGCCTACAAGAAGGCATTCATCACCGTGGGTGAAGGCCAGACAATAGACTTCTACAGCAATATTTAATATAAACAATGGCAGTAAGAAAATTCAAGCCCACAACACCGGGGCAGAGACACAAGGTTATAGGCGTATTCAAAGGTACAATCACTGCTACTACGCCTGAAAAATCTCTTACAGTCGGCAAGCGCTCCACCGGCGGCCGCAACGCCGAGGGCCATCTCACCAACCGTTACCTGGGTGGTGGCCACAAGCGCAAATACCGTATGATTGACTTTAAGAGAAACAAAGACGGTGTTCCCGCCGTAGTAAAGAGCATCGAGTACGATCCCAACCGTTCGGCCCGCATCGCCCTCCTTTACTACGCTGACGGCGCAAAAACTTACATCATCGCACCCAACGGCTTACAAGTAGGCACGACTGTGGTAAGCGGCCCCGAGGCAGCTCCCGAGGTAGGTAACTGCCTGCCCCTGAACAAGATTCCCGTAGGTACGCTCATCCACAACATCGAGCTTCGTCCCGGACAGGGCGCTTTCATGGCCCGCTCGGCAGGCACTTTCGCCCAGCTGACCTCACGTGAAGGCGACTACGCGATTATCAAATTACCTTCTGGCGAAACCCGCAAGGTGCTTGCCACCTGCAAGGCCACCGTTGGCGTTGTAGGCAACAGCGAGCACTCGCTCGAGAGCAGCGGTAAGGCCGGCCGCAGCCGCTGGCTGGGTCGTCGTCCCCGCAACCGCGGCGTTGTCATGAACCCTGTGGATCACCCCATGGGTGGTGGCGAAGGCCGTGCTTCAGGTGGACATCCGCGTTCACGCAAGGGCCTCTACGCGAAGGGTCTCAAGACTCGTGCACCGAAGAAACAGTCTTCGAAGTACATTATTGAAAGAAGGAAAAAGTAATCAGTAAAAAGTAGTAAAACTTATGAGTCGTTCATTGAAAAAAGGCCCGTTCATCAGCGTGAAGCTCGAGAAGAAGGTAGACGCAATGGAAGCCAGCGGCAAGAAAGCGGTCATCAAGACCTGGAGCCGTGCCTCCATGATTGCGCCTGAATTCGTAGGCCACACATTCGCTGTGCACAACGGGAACAAGTTCATTCCCGTCTACGTGACCGAAAACATGGTAGGCCACAAGCTGGGTGAGTTCGCTCCCACCCGCACCTTCCGCGGCCACGCCGGCAACAAGAAATGAGCCGGGGCCCAAAAGTAAAACAAGATAAGAAAAAACAACAATGGGTGTAAGAAAAAGAAACTCCGCCGAAAAGAGAAAGGAAGCGCAGAAGAATATTGCCTTTGCCAAGCTTACCAATATTCCTTCGTCGCCCCGCAAGATGCGCCTCGTGGCCGACATGGTACGCGGCGTAGAGGTGTTCCGTGCGCTCGGACTCTTAAAATTCTCCAATAAAGACGCCGCAGCCCAGCTTGAGAAGCTGCTTCGCTCGGCAGTGGCCAACTGGGAGGCTAAAAACGACCAGAAGGCTGAAAACGGCATGCTGCGCATCTCCACCATCACAGTGGGCTGCGCTCCCATGCTCAAGCGTCTGCGTCCCGCTCCCCAGGGCCGTGGCTACCGTATCCGCAAACGTGCCAACCACGTGACTCTGATCGTGGACACAATTGATAACAATAAGTAAAAAGCAGGACAAACAATGGGACAGAAAGTAAATCCAATCAGCAATCGTCTTGGTGTGATCCGCGGCTGGGACTCCAACTGGTACGGCGGTAAGAACTACGGCGACTCCATCCTCGAGGATGCCAAGCTGCGCAAGTATCTCAACGTGCGTCTCGCCAAGTCAAGCGTGTCGCGCATAGTCATTGAACGTAACTTCAAGCTGGTGACCATCACCGTATGCACATCGCGTCCGGGTCTGATCATCGGCAAGGGCGGTTCGGAAGTAGATAAGCTCAAGGAAGAGCTCAAGAACATCACCGACAAGGATGTGCAGATCAACATCTATGAGGTGAAGCGTCCGGAGCTCGACGCTGAAATCGTGGCCAGCACCATCGCCCGCCAGATTGAAGGCAAAATCGCTTACCGCCGCGCCGTGAAGATGGCCGTAATGTCGACGATGCGCGCAGGCGCCGAAGGCATCAAGATTCAGGTGAGCGGACGTCTCAACGGAGCCGAAATGGCCCGCTCGGAAATGTTTAAGGAAGGCCGCACCCCGCTGCACACCCTCCGTGCCGACATAGACTACGCTCTTGTAGAGGCACACACCAAGGTAGGTGTGGTAGGCGTGAAGGTGTGGATTTGCCGCGGCGAAGTCTACGGCAAGCGTGACCTCGCCCCCAATTTCACCAACACAGGCCGCGAAGGCCGTCAGGGCTCAGGCTCGGGCGAAAACCGTCGCGAAGGCCGTCGTGGAATGGGTCGCAAACCTAAAACCAATCGTTAAACCACCTCAACTCCACAGAAATGTTACAACCAAAGAAAACTAAATTCCGCCGTCAGCAGAAGGGCCGCATGAAAGGCAATGCCCAGCGCGGCAATCAGTTGGCCTTCGGTTCGTTCGGTATAAAGACACTTGAGTCGAAATGGATCACCGGCCGCCAGATAGAGGCAGCCCGTATCGCCGTGACCCGCTACATGCAGCGTCAGGGCCAGATATGGATCCGCATTTTCCCGGACAAGCCCATCACCAAGAAGCCTGCCGAAGTGCGAATGGGTAAAGGTAAAGGTTCGCCCGAAGGATTTGTGGCTCCCGTTACCCCCGGCCGCATGATTATCGAGGTGGAAGGCGTAAGCTACGACATAGCCAAGGAGGCACTGCGTCTGGCCGCCCAGAAACTTCCGGTAACCACCAAGTTTGTAGTAAGACGCGATTATGATCCTACCCAAAACGTGTAATTGAGCTATGAAGAAAGAAGAAATCAAAGAATTAAGCACGCAGGACCTTAAGGACCGTCTGGAAAAGATGGAGCAGGAGTATCGCCAGCTTAAAATCAACCACTCCATTTCAACGCTGGACAATACAGCGAAAATCACGGCCGACCGCCGCGCCATCGCGCGTGTGAAGACCGAGCTGCGTCAGCGTGAGCTTAACAACAAATAATCCCAAGAGACATGGAAACAAGAAATTTAAGAAAAGAAAGAATTGGGGTTGTGTCGAGCAACAAGGGTGACAAGACCATCACCGTTATGGTGAAGTGGAAAGAGAAACACCCCATCTACGGCAAATTTGTCAACAAGACAAAGAAATACCATGCCCACGATGAAAAGAACGAGTGCAGCATCGGCGACACCGTGCGTCTGATGGAGACTCGTCCGCTGAGCAAAACCAAAAGATGGAGATTAGTAGAAATCATCGAAAAAGTTAAGTAAATTATGATACAGACTGAAAGCCGACTGACCGTTGCCGACAACAGCGGAGCCAAAGAAGCCCTGTGCATCCATGTGCTGGGCGGCACAGGTCGCCGTTACGCCTCTGTTGGCGACATCATCGTGGTGTCGGTAAAGAGCGTGATTCCCTCGAGCGACGTAAAGAAGGGCACCGTGAGCAAGGCCGTGGTTGTCCGCACCAAGAAGGAAATCCGTCGCCCCGACGGCAGCTATATCCGCTTCGACGACAATGCCTGCGTCCTGCTCAACAATGCCGGTGAACTGCGTGGAACCCGTATCTTCGGCCCTGTGGCCCGCGAACTCCGCGCCACCAACATGAAAATTGTGTCGCTGGCTCCCGAAGTACTTTAATCATCTGACAAATAAAAAACAGTAATGAGTAAGTTACATATAAAGAAAGGCGATACAGTGTATGTGCTCTCCGGCGAGGACCGCGGCAAGACCGGCCGTGTGCTCAAGGTGGAGGTTTCGAAGGACCGTGCCATCGTTGAGGGTATCAACATTGTGACCAAGGCTACAAAGCCCAGCGCCAAGCATCCGCAGGGCGGCCTCGTCAAGATGGAGGCTCCCGTGCACATTTCCAACCTCAGTTTGCTCGACCCCAAGACCGGCAAACCCACCCGTGTGGGCCGCCGCCTCAACGCCGAGGGCAAATTAGTACGCTACGCTAAAAAATCAGGAGAGGAGATTAAGTAATGAGCAGCACAACCGTTAAACAGGACTATAAGGAGCGCATCGTCCCCGCTCTTGAGAAGGAGTTCAACTATACCACAGTGATGCAGGTTCCCCGCCTTGAGAAGATCGTTATCAACCAGGGTCTGGGCGAAGCCACTCAGGACAAGAAGATAATCGAGACCGCCATCAACGAGCTCACAGCCATCACCGGCCAGAAAGCCGTGGCTACTCTCTCGAAAAAGGATATCTCGAACTTCAAGCTCCGCAAGAAAATGCCCGTTGGCGTGAGAGTAACTCTTCGCCGCGAGAAAATGTATGAGTTTCTGGAGCGTCTGGTACGCGTGGCTCTGCCCCGTATCCGTGACTTCAAGGGTATCGAAGGCAAGCTCGACGGCCGCGGCAACTACACCCTCGGCATCACAGAGCAGATCATCTTCCCTGAAATCAACATCGACAATATCTCCAAGCTTCTCGGTATGAACATCACTTTCGTTACCAGCGCGAATACCGACGAAGAGGGCTACGCTCTGCTCAAGGAGTTTGGACTCCCTTTCAAAAACGCTAAAAAATAACAAGACCTTCCTATGGCAAAAGAATCAATGAAAGCCCGCGAGGTCAAGAGAGCCAAACTCGTGGCAAAGTATGCCGCCAAGAAAGCCGCTCTCAAGGCTGCCGGCGATTATGAAGGCCTCCAGGCACTGCCCAAGAACGCTTCGAGCGTGCGTCTTCACAACCGTTGCTCCATCACGGGCCGTCCCAAAGGCTATATGCGTCAGTTCGGTTTGTCGCGTATACAGTTCCGTGAAATGGCTTCGGCCGGTCTCATCCCCGGCGTGAAGAAAGCAAGCTGGTAAGCACCGGCCGCCACAACCTGCAAGGCGCGCAGCCCCCGAGCGGGGCTGAGCCGCCACCGCAGAGTTTCCGTCAAGCCTCCCCAACGGACAGCCATCACGGCCCGTCCATCCTTCCATTCCCCGTCCGGGGCGCCCTATCGGCACCGCGGGCTTATTCTGAAAAATCCGAAAGATAGATTATTAAATATTGTTCGGAATTCCGAATCAATTTAACAACATCAAACAATGACAGATCCCATAGCAGATTATCTGACAAGATTGAGGAATGCCATCAAAGCCAACCACCGCGTGGTTGAGATTCCGGCCTCAAACTTGAAAAAAGAAATCACCAAGATTCTTTTTGAACAAGGCTACATCCTTAACTATAAGTTTGTAGAGGGTGAGACCCCCGCGGGCGTGATCAAGATCGCCCTGAAGTATGACCCGGTTGACCGTGTAAACGCCATCAAGGACCTCAAGAGAGTGTCGCGTCCGGGTCTCCGCCAGTATACCGGCTATAAAGACATGCCTCGAGTGCTCAACGGACTTGGCATCGCCATCCTCTCGACCTCGAAGGGAGTAATGACCAACAAGGCAGCCGCTCAGCAGAAGATCGGCGGCGAGGTGCTGTGTTATGTATATTAATAAAGGAGGATACGAATTATGTCAAGAATAGGTAAAGCCCCCATTGAAATCCCTGCCGGTGTAACAGTAACCGTCAGCGGTGACACAGTGACAGTCAAAGGTCCCAAAGGCACCCTCAGCCAGAAAGTGAATCCCGATCTTACCGTAACGGTGGAAGACGGCCACGTGAAGCTCACCCGTCCCAGCGACGACCGCGAGCACCGCGCACAGCACGGCCTCTACCGCGCACTTATCCACAACATGGTTGTGGGCGTATCCACCGGCTACCGCAAGGAAATGGAATTAGTAGGCGTAGGTTACCGCGCCACGGCCACAGGCCAGGTGCTCGAGCTCTCGCTCGGTTTCTCCCACGCCATATATATCAAGCTTCCGCCGGAGGTCAAGGTTGAAGCAAAGAGCGAACGCAACAAAAACCCGCTTATCATCCTCGAGAGCGACGACAAGCAGCTCCTGGGCCAGGTGTGCGCCAAGATCCGCTCGCTCCGCAAGCCCGAACCCTACAAGGGCAAAGGTATCAAGTTTGTGGGCGAGGTTATCCGCCGCAAGTCGGGTAAGACAGCAAGTGCCAAATAACTTTAACCGTATACAATCATGATCTCCAAGATAGAAAGAAGAAATAAAATCAAGACACGCATCCGCGGCAAGATCTCCGGCACAGCCGAGCGTCCGCGCATGACCGTGTTCCGCTCCAACAAGCAGATTTACGTTCAGCTCGTAGACGACCTGGCCGGCAAGACCCTCGTATCCGCCTCTTCCAAAGGCATAGCCGAAGGCACCAAGACCGAGGTCGCTGCCAAAGTAGGCGAGGCCGTGGCCCAGAAAGCACTGGCCGCAGGCATCAACGAAGTGGTTTTTGACCGCAACGGTTACCTCTTTCACGGACGTGTAAAATCTCTGGCCGACGCAGCACGCAACGGCGGACTTAAATTTTAAACATCATGGCAAGCAAAAACAATAGAGTAAAATCGACCAACGACCTCGAGCTGAAGGACCGTCTGGTAGCCATCAACCGCGTCACCAAAGTAACCAAGGGCGGACGCACATTCACCTTCGCCGCCATCGTAGTGGTAGGCAACGAAAACGGTATCGTAGGCTGGGGCCTCGGCAAAGCCAACGAAGTCACCGCCGCTATTGCCAAGGGCGTTGAAGCAGCTAAAAAGAACCTTATCCGCGTGCCCGTCCACAAAGGCACCGTGCCCCACGAGCAGGTGGCTAAATTCGGCGGATCACGCATTATCCTCAAGCCTGCAAGCACCGGTACCGGCGTGAAGGCCGGTGGCGCTATGCGTGCCGTGCTCGAGAGCGTGGGAATCACCGACGTTCTTGCCAAGAGCAAGGGTTCGTCCAACCCCCACAACCTGGTAAAGGCTACCATCGCCGCCCTCGGCGAGATGCGCTCGCCCGCCCAGGTGGCACAGAACCGCGGCATCTCTGTAGAACAAGTGTTTAACGGCTAATATCAATCACCACAGAAATGGCACAGATAAAAATCAAACAGATCAAGAGCCGCATCAACGCTCCCGCAGTGCAGAAACGCACTCTCGACGCGCTCGGCCTCAAAAAAATGAACCACACCGTGGTGAAGGAAGATACCCCCTCAATAATGGGTATGGTTCAGCGAGTTCATCATCTTGTTGAAGTGACCAAAGCTTAAATCCCAAGACTACAATGGAACTGAATAATATCAAACCCGCAGTGGGTTCCGTACAGAAGAAGACACGTATTGGCCGCGGCCCGGGCTCGGGCAAGGGCGGCACTTCAACCCGCGGACACAAGGGAGCCAAGTCGCGCTCCGGCTACAAGCACAAAGTAGGTTTTGAAGGCGGTCAGATGCCCCTCCAGCGCCGTCTGCCCAAATTCGGATTCAAAAACATAAACCGCGTGGAGTACAAGGCCATCAATCTTGAGACCCTCGAGGCACTTGCTGCCGCCAAGGATCTCCAGAAAATCGGTCTTGAGGAACTGCGCGCAGCCGGTTTCATCAACCGCAAGCAGCTCGTTAAGATACTTGGCAACGGCAGCGTGACCCGCGCTCTCGCCGTAGAAGCCAACGCCTTCTCGAAGTCTGCCGAAAAAGCGATTACCGAAGCTGGCGGCTCAGTTACCAAACTCTAATACACTCCTTTCTGATGAGATTTTTTGAAACATTACGCAATATCTGGACCATCGAGGACCTCCGCAAGCGCATCCTGGTGACCCTCCTGCTGGTACTCGTGTACCGCCTGGGTTGCTACGTTGTGCTTCCCGGAATAAGCCCCGCCGACCTGATTGCACTGTCGAACTTCACCAATAAGAGCGGCCTCATGCAGCTCCTCGACATGTTCTCCGGCGGCGCCTTCTCCCAGGCCTCGATTTTCGCCCTTGGTATCATGCCCTATATCACGGCATCAATCGTGATACAGCTTCTGGGCATGGTGCTCCCTGTGTTTAAGAAACTGCAGGAGGAAGGCGAAAGCGGACACCAGAAACTCACCCAGTACACCCGCTACCTCACCGTGCTCATCCTGTGTCTGCAGGGTCCGGCATATCTGATCAATCTCCAGATGCAGGTGAAGGCAGCCGGTTCTGAGGCCACCATGGGCGTCTGGACCATCCTCTACCTTACGGTGATACTGGCCGCCGGCTCCATGTTCATCATGTGGCTGGGCGAGCGCATCACCGACCGTGGAGTGGGCAACGGTATCTCGTTCATCATCCTCGTGGGCATCATCGCACGCCTCCCGGGGGCAATGTTCTACGAATTCACAAGCCGTCTGCCCGGAGCCACCGGCTCACAGGGCGGTCTGGTGATGTTCGTGGTCGAGATCATCCTGCTCTTCGCTGTTACCGTAGGCGCCGTCCTTCTGGTGCAGGGCACACGCAAGGTGCCCGTGCAGTATGCCAAGCACGTGGTAGGACGCCGTCAGTACGGAGGCCAGCGTTCCAACATTCCTCTGAAAGTAAATGCCGCCGGTGTGATGCCTATCATCTTTGCCCAGGCAATCATGTTTATCCCCATCACAATCGCCGGATATGGCGCCAACGAAAGCTCATCGGCCTTCTACCGCGCTTTCTCCGACATCAACGGATTCTGGTATAACTTCGTTTACTTTATCCTTATTGTAGCATTCACTTATTTCTACACTGCTGTTACGGTGAACCCCACCCGCATAGCCACCCAGCTCAAGAAAGACAATGCGTTCATCCCCGGCATCAAGCCCGGCAAGAACACCATTGAGTATCTCGACTCGGTTATGTCACGCATCACGCTGCCCGGTTCGCTGTTCCTCGGCATCGTGGCCATTCTTCCGGCCTTCGCACGCTTCTTCGGTGTAAGCCAGAATTTCGCCCAGTTCTTCGGCGGCACATCGCTGCTGATTCTCGTGGGTGTGGTTCTCGACACGCTTACCCAGATTGAGTCGCACCTCGACATGCACCATTACGATGGTCTGATGAAGGGCGGCAAGATCAAGGGTCGCACCACCGGAAGCATGTATTGATTAAAAATGAAGTGAGTGAAATACCACAAATAAAAACTATCTCTGCTCATACATTTTCTAAATGATCTATCTAAAGACACCTGAAGAAATCGAGAAAATGAGACTGGCTGCCACATTGGCGAGCCGCACACTTGGCGAGCTCGCCAAGTGGGTGGCTCCCGGTGTGACCACCAACAAGCTCGAGATGGTGGCCCGCGAATATATCACCGACAACGGCGGACGTCCCACATGCCTCGGCTACCAGGGATTCCCCGCGGCTTTGTGCTACGAAGTCAACGAGACGGTGGTTCACGGTTTCCCTTCCAACTATGCATTGCGCGAAGGCGACATCATAGGCACGGACATCGTTGTGGAACTCGACGGCTGGAATGCCGACATGTGCTATACATTTCCCGTGGGAGAAATCTCCGATGAGGTATATAAGCTCTGCCGGATTACCAAGGAGTCGCTCTACAAGGGAATCGAGGCCTGCCGCGAAGGCAACCGCATAGGCGATATCGCCAACGCCATCCAGACATATTGCGAGCACGAGCGCTACGGCGTGGTTCGCGAGATGTGTGGCCACGGCATAGGAAAGGACATGCATGAGGCGCCCGAAGTGCCCAACTACGGCCGCCGCGGCACCGGACCTGTGATCCGCAACGGCATGACCATAGCCATAGAGCCTATGATCAATATGGGAAGCCGCAACATCGTCATAGGCTCAGACGGCTGGGAGTGCCGCACGCGCGATCGCAAGCCCTCGGCCCATTACGAGCACACCGTGGCGGTGGTTGACGGCAAAGCCGATATTCTCACCACTTACGAATACATCTATCAGGAACTTAAAGAAAGATTTATTTAACAAAACAATATATGGCAAAACAAGCAGCGATTGAAATCGATGGCGTGATTGTAGAGTCGCTCTCCAACGCTATGTTCCGTGTAGAACTTGAAAACGGTCATGAAATCACCGCCCACATCTCGGGCAAGATGAGAATGCACTACATCAAGATTCTTCCCGGCGACAAAGTGAGAGTTGAGATGTCGCCCTACGACCTCTCCAAAGGCCGGATCGCTTTCAGATACAAATAAGAAAATCAAAAAACGAAATACAATGAAAGTAAGAGCTTCAGTTAAAAAGCGCACCCCCGACAGCAAAATCGTGCGTCGCAAAGGCCGCCTCTATGTGATCAATAAGAAAAATCCTAAGTATAAACAGCGTCAAGGATAAATTTTTTTATTAATTTTGCGAAAAATTTAATTCGATATATGGCAGTACGCATAGTGGGAGTCGATCTCCCTCAGAACAAAAGAGGTGAAATATCCTTGACTTACATCTTCGGCATCGGCCGAAGCGCTGCAAAGACCATCCTCGAGAAGGCCGGCGTAAACCCCGATATCAAGGTTCAGGACTGGACCGACGAGCAGGCAGCCAAAGTGCGCGAGGTAATACAGAACGACTATAAGGTTGAAGGTGACCTCCGCAGCGAGATTCAGCTCAACATCAAGCGCCTCATGGACATAGGCTGCTACCGTGGCATCCGTCACCGTAACGGTCTTCCCGTCCGCGGCCAGAGCACCAAGAACAATGCCCGCACCCGCAAGGGACGCAAGAAAACAGTCGCTAACAAGAAGAAAGCTACAAAATAATAATTTAGTATGGCAAAAAAGACAGTCGCAGCAAAGAAGAGAAACGTTAAAGTTGATGCCGCCGGCCAGCTTCACGTTCACTCCTCTTTCAACAACATCATCGTGTGCCTGGCCAACTCCGAGGGACAAGTCATCTCCTGGTCGAGCGCAGGCAAAATGGGCTTCCGTGGCTCCAAGAAAAACACTCCTTACGCTGCCCAGATGGCCGCTCAGGATTGTGCCAAGGTTGCCTATGATCTGGGCCTCCGCAAGGTGAAAGCCTATGTGAAGGGTCCCGGCAACGGCCGCGAATCAGCTATCCGCACCGTACATGGCGCCGGTATCGAAGTAACCGAAATCATTGACGTTACTCCGCTGCCCCACAACGGTTGCCGTCCTCCCAAACGTCGTCGCGTCTGATTCACTGTCAGACACCATGCTCCCCGGCCCGCGATGGCCGGCGGTTGCCATACACCACATGTTTCCCGTCATATCCCGCAAAGGATTGCGCCGGGAAATTTGCGGCGTTTAACCGGACAAATCATACAGCAGGCCCCCGATGCTCAAGGCTCGGAACGGTCGGCAAGGTGAAATAGACCATACTTTTTTCTTCACCTCTCTATGGTCGCGGCTGCACCGAACCGCTCTTTCCCGCCCCGGGTTCCCGGGCTCAAACAAAAATAAAATCAGCAACAAACAAAATGGCAAGATATACAGGCCCAAAAACCAAAATCGCCCGCAAATTCGGCGAACCCATTTTCGGCGAAGACAAAGTACTCGCCAAGAAAAACTATCCTCCAGGCCAGCATGGCCAGAACAAGCGCCGCAAGACCTCGGAGTACGGCGTTCAGCTGCGTGAGAAGCAGAAAGCCAAATATACCTATGGTGTGCTCGAGCGTCAGTTCCGCAACCTCTTCGACAAGGCTGCCAGCACCAAGGGTATTACCGGTGAGGTACTTCTGCAGCTCCTCGAAGGCCGTCTGGACAACGTGGTTTACCGTCTGGGCATCGCTCCCACACGTGCTGCCGCACGCCAGCTGGTGCTCCACCGCCACATCACCGTCAACGGACAGGTGGTAAACGTGGCTTCTTACGCCGTACAGCCCGGCGACGTGGTTGGCGTGCGCGAGAAGAGCAAATCTCTTGAAGTAATCGCCGACGCTCTCGCCGGCTTCAACCACTCGAAATATCCCTGGCTCGAATGGGACGAATCGCTCAAGGCAGGCAAACTTCTGCATGTGCCCGCACGCGAGGATATCCCCGAAGCTATCAAAGAGCAGTTAATCGTCGAGTTGTATTCTAAGTAATCCCCTAAATAGATCCCCATGGCTATATTAGCATTTCAAAAACCTGACAAGGTATTGATGTTGGAAGCCGACAACCGTTTCGGCAAGTTTGAGTTCAAGCCATTGGAGCCGGGCTATGGCATAACCATTGGCAACGCCCTGCGCAGAATCCTGCTGTCAAGCCTCGAAGGTTATGCCATTGCGTCTATCAAAATAGATGGGGTTAAACATGAGTTCGACACCATTCCCGGTGTGAAGGAGGATGTGACAAACATTATCCTCAACCTGAAGAAGGTCGATCTCAAGCAGACAGTAGAAAATACCGACTCGGAAAAAGCCACCATCACGGTGAGCGGACGCGAGGAATTCAAGGCCGGCGACCTCAACGGGGTCCTCTCCGGTTTTGAGGTTCTCAATCCCGAACTCGTGATATGCCACCTCGATCCTTCTGCTTCGTTCACACTCGAATTCGTTGTGAACAAAGGTCGCGGCTGGGTGCCCGCTGAGGAAAACGTGACTCCCGCCGACGACATCCACACCATAGCCATCGACTCTATCTACACGCCCATCAAAAACGTGAAATATACCGTCGAGAACTTCCGTGTGGACCAGAAGACCGACTACGACAAGCTGACTCTCGAAATTACCACCAACGGATCGATTCTTCCGAAGGATGCCCTGAAAGAGGCCGCCAAAATCCTCATCTACCACTTCATGCTCTTCTCCGACGAGAAGATCACCCTCGAGACCACCGAGAAAGAGGAAAATGAGGAATTTGATGAAGAAGTGCTCCACATGCGCCAGCTCCTAAAGTCGAAACTCGTCGATATGGATCTGTCGGTGCGCGCACTCAACTGCCTCAAGAGTGCCGAAGTGGAGACACTCGGCGAACTCGTGGTGTTCAACCGCAACGATCTGCTCAAGTTCCGCAACTTCGGCAAGAAGTCGCTTACCGAACTCGACGAGCTCCTGGCCAACCTGAACCTTTCGTTCGGCATGGATATTTCAAAGTATAAATTAGATAAAGAGTAAAAATAACGATGAGACACAATAAAAAATTCAACCACCTCGGTCGTAAAAAAGCCCATCGCGATGCCCTTCTTGCCAACATGACCATCTCGCTGATTCTCCGCAAGAGAATCTTCACCACTCTGGCAAAGGCTAAAGCCCTGCGTGTTTACGCCGAACCGCTGATCAACCGTGCCAAGGACGATTCAATGAATAACCGTCGCGTGGTGTTCAGCTACCTCCAGAACAAAGAAGCTGTCAACGAGCTCTTCCGCGAGGTTGCCAAGAAGATTGCTGACCGTAACGGCGGCTATACCCGCATTCTCAAGACCGGCTACCGTCTGGGCGACAACGCCAAGATGTGCTTCATTGAGCTTGTAGACTACAACGAGGCTATGCTCAAGGATGCCAAGGGCGCCAAGAAAGAAGGACGCACCCGTCGTTCACGCCGCAAGGCTGCACCCGCCGAGGCTCCCAAGGCTGAAGCTCCTGCAGCAGAAACACCTGCCGCCGAAGCTCCCGCAGCAGAATAATTTCAGTGTAGGTTTAGGCGCGGTTCTGTCCGCCGCCATTCCATCATATCAGTCAATCCGCACCGGTTATCTTGACCGGCGCGGATTGCTGTTTATAGCTGGCTGCTTTTCCCAGCCTGTTTTGTTTCCTGCGGCTGCTTTTCCCTGCCTTTAGCTCCGAACGTTTGTGCTCTCTGAACCCAGCGGCCGGAAGGTCTGACCCACAGTTAACATATATTGTGGAAAGGCGCAGAAAAAGGAGCTAAAAATTATAGTTTCTATGTTGTTTGTGAAATCAAACTTTCGTAACTTTGCGCAAATGCGAGGCTTATGGCCTGCAGTCACATAATATTGTGAATCAACAACTCATTATAACCAACTTTTTAAGTTAAGACAAACTATGAAAATTGAAAAAATCATCGGTCGCGAGGTTCTCGACTCACGCGGCAACCCCACAGTTGAAGTTGACGTAATCCTTGAATCGGGCGCACGTGGCCGTGCTTCCGTTCCCTCCGGCGCTTCTACCGGTGAAAACGAGGCTCTCGAGCTTCGCGACGGCGACAAGAGCCGCTATATGGGCAAAGGCGTAACCAAAGCTGTTGCCAACGTTAACGGTCCCATCGCCCAGGCCCTCGTAGGCATGAGCGCCCTCGACCAGATCCGTATCGACGAGACTATGCTCGCCCTTGACGGAACCGAAACCAAGAGCAACCTCGGCGCCAACGCCATCCTTGGCGTTTCGCTCGCTGTAGCCAAAGCTGCTGCCGACTACCTCGACCTTCCTCTTTACAAATACATCGGCGGATGCAACTCCTATGTTCTCCCCGTTCCCATGATGAACATCATCAACGGTGGCGCTCACTCCGACGCTCCCATCTGCTTCCAGGAGTTCATGATCCGTCCTATCGGTGCATGCTGCTTCAAGGAAGGCATCCGCATGGGCACCGAAGTATTCCACAACCTCAAGAAAGTGCTCCACGACCGTGGCCTCTCTACCGCTGTAGGTGACGAAGGCGGTTTCGCACCCAACCTGGATGGCACCGAAGATGCCCTCAACGTAATCATCAAGGCTATCGAGCTCGCAGGCTACGTTCCCGGAAAGGACGTTACCATCGGTCTCGACTGCGCTTCTTCAGAATTCTACAAGGACGGTCTTTACGACTACACCTGGAAGCAGGGTCCCGACGCTCCCAAGCGCACCTCCAAGGAGCAGGCTGAATTCCTCAAGGAACTCGTTGAGAAATATCCTATCGACTCCATCGAGGACGGTATGGACCAGAACGACTGGGAAGGCTGGAAGCTCCTCACCGAGATGATCGGCAACCGTTGCCAGCTCGTTGGTGATGACCTCTTCGTTACCAACGTTAAGTACCTCAAGAAAGGTATCGAGCTTGGCTGCGCCAACTCTATCCTCGTTAAGGTTAACCAGATCGGTTCACTCACCGAGACTCTCCGCGCTGTAGAACTCGCTCAGCGCAACGGCTACACCGCAGTTATCTCTCACCGCTCTGGCGAAACCGAGGACGCTACCATCGCCGACATCGCCGTAGCTACCAACGCCGGACAGATTAAGACCGGTTCTGCAAGCCGTTCCGACCGTATGGCCAAGTACAACCAGCTCCTCCGCATCCAGGAAGAACTCGGTCCCGACGCAGCCTACGGCTATGGCAAAAAGACCAAAATGCCCCAGGCCTGATAGAAAATCAGCCATGGTGCCGGATTCATTCCGGTTATCCGTAATCCAATAAAAAATCCTCCGCAGCGAAAAATCGCATTGCGGAGGATTTTTTATTGGGGTAATAAGGCTGTCGGATGCTTCGGGGTTGCTTTCCCGGCGGTGGTTTATTATAGCTGTTTTATGGTGGAGAGGAGAGGGGAGGGCAGGGGTGATATCAGTCGAGCTGAATCACGCGTATGCCGGCGCAAGTGTGGTTTCTGCGCAGATAGTCGGCAAGTGTCAGAGGATCTATGACTACTTTTCCGGCCTTTGATGAGGCATGGAGCAGATGCGGCACTCCGTCCACCATCTTGATGAAGCCCACGTGGGTGGCGTCAAGTCCTTTCGTGTTGGTGATGAGCGCTACCATATAGCCGTCGGCCAGCTTGGCGTTTTTAACGGATGGGGATTTCAGATAGGGAAAACGGTGCGAGCGGTATCCCATCTCCATGGATTTTACTCCGGCAAGATTGGTCGAATCGGCGAGAGCAGGATATTTATCCGCATTCCGCGACATGAAATCTATGGTCTTCACCATATATGACGGCGTTCCCACGCGTTCGGTCACATCGGCCACGTAGCCCTTATGGCCGTTGGTCATAATCCAGTCGCTGATATAATGGAGGCGTGAGCTGTAGCCGTCGGCATGGCCCTGGCGGTAGCGGAGTTGCTCAAGATTGTAGACGAAATCCTGCCATGAAGTGCGTTGCTGGTCCACAGTCATGGCAAGAGCCATTACGGTTTCCATGAAAGTGGTGCAGTCAAACTCGTCCATATTTACCGTGAGCATCTCGGGCTTGCCTTCGAGTGTGCCGGCCTTATAAGGTTTTCCCACGAGCATTTCAGCAAAAGTTGTCACGGCCTGTCTCGGGGTCTGGGGGTGCATCGCCGCCACCTTTTTCAGCATTTCCGTTATGGCGGTGGTGTCGGTGCGTTCGTTGTGAAAGCGTATCTGTGACGGATTGATGGCGCTGGCCGTAGCGATGCAGAGTGTGGTGGCTACGGCGGCAAGGAGTCTATTTATAATATGTCGTGTCATCGTTTTTTGGGGTGTGTAAAGGGAATAAAAAATCCGAATAAACATTTTCACGAAATTAATAATAAAAAAAATAACACCCAACATAAAATTTTTTCTTGGGCTTATTTTATGGATTATCAGTAGGGTAAGTGCGAAAATTGAAAATCGGAATAACAATTTCCCTAAAAAAAAGTTTTAAAAGACTTGCACGGTAAATAAAAAGGGCGTAACTTTGCACCGCTTTTGAGAGGGAACGCCTCCTGAAAGCGAAGAGTAAAAGAGAACATTGAAAGAATTACAATAGACAAGAAGACAGTACAAGAGTCATTTTTTTTGAATGAGAAAATGCCACTTGTCAATTCCACCAAAGGAAGAAGAAGTCAATAAGCCAGCCTGAGACCTGCGGAGCTTTGAAAGAGGCGCCGCATCGACACAGAACAGACAAAACAAAACTATTTGTCTTGTTCCTTTTTGAAATTAGAAATTAGAAAGAAATAAGATAAACAACAACGAAGAGTTTGATCCTGGCTCAGGATGAACGCTAGCGACAGGCTTAACACATGCAAGTCGAGGGGCAGCGGGGTAGTAAGCTTGCTTACTACTGCCGGCGACCGGCGCACGGGTGAGTAACACGTATGCAACCTGGCCGTCACAGAGGGATAACCGGGAGAAATCCCGCCTAATACCGCATAATACCGGGGGAGGACATCCTTTTCCGGTCAAAGGAGCGATCCGGTGACGGATGGGCATGCGCCGCATTAGTTAGTTGGCGGTGTAACGGACCACCAAGACGACGATGCGTAGGGGTTCTGAGAGGAAGGTCCCCCACACTGGTACTGAGACACGGACCAGACTCCTACGGGAGGCAGCAGTGAGG
>OLWA01000238.1_pt1 | contig 72325 bp, 61 predicted proteins | sample 1673251 | NCBI WGS metagenome assembly OLWA01 (sample SAMEA3178937, study PRJEB25190) | human gut metagenome | biome: human gut; feature: human-associated habitat; material: faeces | place: Austria | collected 2013 | reverse complement strand
ATTTTTACACTCGCGTAGTTGTTTAACATTTCAACCGGGTTTTGCAGCTGACCCCATTTTGATCGAATTGGACATCACAATTTGTGATGACATATTATTTATTATTCATCAGATGTGAGCTGAAACATAACAGAAAATGGGAAGCCGTTAGAATTTTTCGATAGATTGGATATTTTGAATGGTATATTGCTTGTAATGCATTTATCTCACCCTCATTGTAATGCCTCTGTCAATATTGACGTATCATTGTTTTGGCAAGCGAGCAAAATAAGTTCTATTATTTCTCTGTGTGCGCCCTCGGAGAGATATTCTCCATCGCTAATGTTTGCCCATTCTCCATTAGCGCAAACATAGCAATTAAAGCCCTTTGTAATCGGTGTAAGTCTAAAAGGTTTTGCCTCGTTGACTATATATTGTAAAAAACCTTTGAAAGAATCGATGTCTTTATGACGATTGATTTTCAATTTTGTGTCAAGAGGATAATGTATCGGCCATTCTTCTCCTTTTTCACAGGCTTCATTCACTCTTTGTTGTAGAGTGGCGAATGGTTTTGTGCGGTAACGATAACTAATGCTATCTCCGTCTGCGGAAAGGGTTACTCCCTCTGCGCTACCTAATCCTATTATCATAAAACCAAAATCAGGTTCGCCGTCCAATAAAAAACTCTTATGTATCTGAAATATGATATCATCGAAGTTTTCAAGCGGTTTCGCCTTTTGTTGTGCGAAGCCAACAAAAGAGATTAGCATAACGATGAAAAGTAGCGCGAGTTTCTTCATAATCGGAAAGAGGTGTGTAATGCGTGGCGATAAGTAATTATTCATTACTGAACAAATGTTGAACGCCGCCTTTGGTGATAAAGCCATTGTTCAAAATTTCAAAAGCTTTACGTCGATTGTAATTTTCAGAGAATGGAATACTTGACGCGGCGTTAATATGAATAAGTGGATCTTCTTTTTTTATACTGGATAAATATATTTCAGTAAACTCTATTCCTCGATATGGATAGAAAGACAACCCGATTGCAAATTCAGCACCATCTTGGTAAAGGTCTGCTTTTATAAGCAATAGACTATCGCGTTGTTCCTCATTTAAGCTATCAATATTAACAATAGTGAAATCTGTTTTTCTAATACAGGAATATATAGAATCAGCAAGTTCTGTTTTAAGAGAATCGGCTATGCCATCATATTCTATTGAAATAGAGGCATATTTACATTCGAGGGGATAGTCGATTTTCCTTGATGAGTAACTACACGCATTAAGCATTACCACTATTACAGGTAATGACAAAATGAGTAACTGCTTATGAGATTTATTTATTGCAACCATACGCAAAGATAGTGAAATTGGCGAAATACGGGGCATAAAATCCCCCCATAAATAGGGCCAATATAAACGTAGGTCGTTAATATTTAAAGAAATGCGATAAGGCGTCGCCGTGGAGTGACGATATCCTTATTGCCACCCATTCACCGTCGATAAGGATATCGACGGTCCACGACCGTAGGAACCTGGGAACGTCGGCCTCCGGCCGTCGATCCACCCAAGGATCCAACTCCAGACTATCCGCCTAAAGATAAAATCTCACTCGGGTCATTTTTTTACATTTCAACCTATTTTGTTATCCCCCCCCTTTAAGGCATATAATAAAAGAAATAATGGCTGAAAATCATTTGATTTTCAGCCATTATCAGTACCCAGACCCGGGATAATCATAAGAAAACACATAGAAACACCCACAATTAAATGTAATGATAACCAACAACTTACACCTAATCTCAATTATATTGATTTGCTGATTTTTCTATCTTTTTTGCCAAGTAGTACACTTTTAGTACACGTTGTTTGTTATAGAACTGTTAAAGACTCTTTAACCCAATTTTACCTTTTGCGTTAGTATAGGTAAATTTGTAGAAAAGAAACTATTATGGCAAATATCAAGACTAAGAACAAACAAAACCCGAAACTACAACAAGCCACTTTGAGCGACGGTCGAGCAAGTCTATATCTTGAATTTTATCTCGGTCGTACCGAAACACCTGTTCTTGATGAGGACGGCAATCCGGTATATTATACCGCCGGAGCAATGAAAGGCAAACCTAAGTACAAAATCAAACATGACCGCCGAAAAGAAAATCTCAATCTCTACATTTGGATTGCACCTCGAACCCAACAAGAACGGCTACAAAACAAAAACACACTCGCACTTGCCGAAAAAATAAGGTTTGAGCGAGAGCAACAACTATTGGAGGATAGAGAGGGATATCGCTTAAAGAAAGAGCGTATCTCAAATTTCCATGATTTCTTTGAGGAATACATAGAAAACTACACTAAGGCTGATAAAAGAATGATACAATTGGCGCACCGTCGTTTTCGTGCCTTTCTCAAAGAAACACCGGCGTATGCTATGTATGACCGAATTATACGTCCACAGCAATTAACCAAGGAGATGATGTTGGCTTTTGTAGAATACCTCAAAGCTCACGGTAAAGGTGAAGGCCCTCAATCAATCTACCAACGTTTCAAAAAGGTTCTCACCAACGCCGTTGAGAAAGATATTCTGCCGAAAAATCCATGCGACGGAATAACAATCAAAGTCGATGAAAAGACGCTCAAAAAGGAAGTGCTTTCGCCGGAAGAAATCAAAAGGCTAATGGAAACGCATTACGCAAATGAAAACCCGGTGATACAACGTGCCTTTCTATTCAGTTTGTTCTGCGGTCTGCGTTGGTGTGATGTAAGCGACATAACATATCGAAATATTGACTATGCAAACAAGTTGCTTATATTTGAGCAGAATAAGACACGCGGACATAGTTCGGCGAGTGGTGTTGTCATTCCCTTAAATGAAGATATACTTTCGTTAGTAGGACAACCCGAAACGGCAGATGATAGGGATAATAAGATTTTCCCGTTACCATCTCATACTGCTTGTTTGAAAGCCGTTAAACGTTGGGTGAAAAGAGCCGGGATAGACAAGCATATAACATGGCATTGCGCCCGACATAGTTTCGGCGTTAATCTTCTTAACGGAGGCGCGAACATCAAGACTGTATCAACTCTCTTAGGACACAGTAGCCTCAAACATACTGAAAAATACACTCGTGCGAGTGATGACCTAATGTCGAAAGCAATCAACAGTCTTGGTTCAGTCAACTACTCATCAATGAAATAAATTGCTTTATCTTCTGCACTTTCCGCACTGCCGGAGCGTTATAAGGTTGCGCAAGTGAGAATAAAGACTTAACTTTGCATACGAATCGCAGTCATAAATTTATTTTGATTGTGGATTTTAGTGGTTGGACACTGGGAGGGATACCCGGTGTCCTTTTTCCTCTCACAGCATACTTGCAATCAAGGTTGCAAGATTTCTCGACTTAACAACTCTATATATCAGAAATTTGTTGTATATTTGTAATCTAATAAACAACAAAGGAGTACAGACATGGCACGACCTATCAAAGAAACCCCCGTATTAAGGGGCAAGGACGCTGAGAATTTCGCCAAGAGAATGGCGAATCCCGCTCCTGTCAGCAAGGCTGAAAAGGAAGCAGCGAGAAAGGCGTATGAGGCGTTCAAAGCCATAAGTACATTCCCGATGTAATTATGGACTTTGACAAATTCACTTTCCGGCAGATAGATGCCGATACACGGATAAAGTCATTCGATTGCGGCGATGCCGATTTGAATGACTTTTTAATTTCCGATGCTGTCAACTACTACAAGTCGATGATGGCGTTGACCTATCTGCTCGAAGATAACGAGGCGAACAAGACCGTTGCTTATTACAGCCTGCTAAACGACAAGATTGTTTTTGACCCCGATGAGAAGAAACTGTGGAACCGTCTTAACCGCCGCGTAGCTAACTCCAAACGGCGCAAGGAATATCCGGCAGTTAAAATCGGTCGTCTTGCCATCTCAAAAGACTATGCCGGAAAGCAGATAGGCAGGGCGATTCTCCTGCAAGTAAAGCATTTTTTCGCCACTATGCGCCGAAGTGCTTGCCGTTTCATCACGGTTGACGCATACGCAGCCGCCGTGCCATTCTATGAGAAATGCGGCTTTATGTTCCTTTCCGATAAAGACAAACATTCTCCTACAAGGGCGATGTATTTCGACCTTATCAATTTTCCCGATTGATAAATGGGGGTTGTTGTTTTCATAAGTATATTGGTTCTCGCATTATTTCTAATGCGTTGGATAATGAATCTACTGGCGCAAAAATTTCATTATCCTTGGCTTGTGGTGCTTCTAACGCTTATAATCGGAGGCATTATCTTAATTTTAGTGGGATTCATAGCGTTTGCATTTGGATTAGCCGGATATTTTGGTAACGCACTGCCTCCTGCGCAGTGAAATCAACACATCATTTGCAAATTCCGAAAAATTTTCGTAACTTAATATAGCAATCCGGGCAGAGGATTAGCAGATTTCAGTCAGCCATTAGTCAATGCAAGTCGCAAGGTGTTGAAAATTTGGATATTCCGTGCCGGGGTTGTAATTTCGTCGCGCAATCAAGGAAACGAACTCCGAAAAGAAAAAGCAGGACGTATGGCGGAATAACACGGACAAAGCCAGACACAGCGAACCATCATGGATATTTCCTTGTTTGTAGTAACGGAGCATTGGCAGCCGATATGCCGGGAACAATGATTAAAACCGCTACAATGATTATAGCGACATCAGTGCTACCCCCTCTGCCGACTGCACCACTTGCGAAAGCAAGAACCATTGAGAATAGACTTTTATTATATCCGTATATGACGTATATAAAAGCGGCAGTACGAGTGTAAGCCCTGTCAATTGCCTTATATCCCGTGGCAATAACAGGACAAAATCATTTTCAATGATTTTCGCTGTTTTGCAAGGCAAAGGGCAGTTGCCCGATTATTATATTAACGGTAGTCAAGCAGCCTTATCCCTCCGGGTGTAGTCAGGGCTGTGAGGCTTATTTTAACCCTTTGACAACACCCCCACATCTGTATGATGAAAATCCACACGTTTTTAATTCTGAAAAGTCTATGCCCAATGCGCTAAAACTTTCCCTGACCACTAATCAATCCACATCCACAATGAACATGACTGATTTTCTTAATCTCCCCTTCGTGGAAGTCCTCAAACTTCTTGTAAGGGGGTCGGTAGAGGCGTATCTCTCCGAAAAGGAAGCATCTGCTTCAACCGCTGCAGAGGCAGCGAAACCAGAATGTGAATCGCTCGACATGAACGGTGCGCTGGCTTTTCTCAATGCCAACGGCTATCCCATAAAGAGAGGGCAGCTTTACAAGGAAACGAGCAAGGGAACAATCCCTTTCCAGAAATTCGGATCAAAGCTCCATTTCCGTAAATCCGAACTCCTGCAATGGGCTGAGGCACGGCTTATCGACGGCAACGCAATCGGAGTGCTTGTATCCACAGCTCAGAAAGGGGGTAAACGATGAAAAAGGAAGATACCGCCGAAAAGATAAACATCGGCAATCCTTTCCCTCTCGATGTACTCCCCAAGAAAGTGCGTGAAATAATCGACGAGGCAAACGTCACTCTCGGTTTCCCGAAGGACTATCTCGCCATGTCAATGCTCACGGCTATGTCGGCGGCAATAGGCAACACCCACAAGGTCGAATACAATACCTGCTGGCAGGAGTATTGCATTCTTTTCGTCGCTCTTGTCGGTCGTCCGGGAGCGAACAAGAGCCACCCTTTGAGTTTCGCCATGCAGCCGTTGATTGATTTCGACGCGGAGCAGTCGGCAATCTTCAACGAGGCGATGAAACGCTACGGAGCGGCAATGGAACTGCCGCCGAAAGAGAGAGCCGCCAACGGCTACGACACCAACCCCACCGAGCCGAGGCGCATACGGTTCACCATGCAGGATGTAACCCCGGAGGCAGTCCACCGCATACTCTCGGAAAATCCGAGGGGGCTGTGCCTCTATGCCGACGAACTCGCCGCATGGTTCAAGAACTTCAACCGCTACAACAACGGCTCCGAATCGGAATTCTGGATGTCGGTGTTCAACCACAAGGTAGCCATGTCCGACCGCAAGAGCAATCAGAGCGGTGTGTTCATCGCCAATCCGTTCCTGTGCGTCATCGGTACGATCCAGCCCAAAGTGCTGGGCGAACTCGCCGCCGGAAACCGCAACGCCAACGGCTTCATGGAGCGTTTCCTCTTTGTCGTGCCTGACGACCAATCCAAAGTGAAATGGAACAGCGAGAGAAAAACACCCTCATTCGACATCGTTGCGGCATGGCGTGAGATAATCTCCAAGCTGACGGATATTGTTCCGGCAACCGATACCAACGGCAATATAATTCCGGAGAATGTGCTGTTTGCATCTGAAGCGTTCGACCGCCTTGTAAAATGGCAGAACGAGTACACCGACAAATGCAACGCCGATGAAAGCGACACGCAGACCGCCATAGCGAGCAAACTCGAAATCTATGCCGTAAGGTTCTGCCTCCTGCTGGCTGTTGCGGATTGGGCTACCGGGGCAAAGAAGAAAAAGGCGATAGACACCGCCACCGTGGAGCGTTCAATCCGGCTGACGGAGTATTTCCGTGTTACAGCCGCAAAGGTGCAGGGCATAATCGGCGAGGACGGTTTGACCGATGTGCAGCTTGCCGTGATGTCGGAACTGCCCGACAAATTCACCACCGCCGAGGGCGTGGCGATAGCCTCCAAGAACGGAATGCCGGAACGGACATTCAAGCGTTTCCTGCGTGAAAAACGGGGCGTCTTCTTCTCGCGCGACAGTCACGGCACATACACCAAATTCTAAATTTACCCTTGACATTTTTGGCACTTTGGCATTTTCACCCTTACGGGCGATTGTGCCAAAATGCCGAAAGTGCCACGGGATTATCCCTAAATTTGAAATGATGAAATCAATGTTTTTTCTCGGTGTATCACTATACCTGTTGCAGTGGTGTACCGCCCTGCGACCCTCGTTTGGGGAGCAGTTCCATCCGTGCTGCCGCGCACGGAATTTACATCCATGCGGGAAATTCCTTAGCATATTAGGGAATTTTTCGAGCCGCATTGTCTGCGACAACGCTAAAAATATCCCCAATATGCCAAAGGGTGACATCCCTTTGGAAACCCCAGAACGGCTTAATGTGAAGCCGTACACCCCGATTGCTCCGCAACAAAAACTCGTTCGCCTATGAGCTACGCAGTGTTCCACATCATCAAGGCGAACTCGTCTTTGAACTCGATAGCCAAGCATATCGAGCGCACCTCTCATCCCGACAACGCAGACCCGGGGCGGACGCACCTCAACCGCTACGGTCTGGTCGAGTATCCCGACGGGATAACCGGGCTTGCGGCGGCTGTCGAACACCGCATAGCCAACGCCGGGATAACCCGGAAAATCTCCGACCGGCAGGTGCGCTGCCTCAACATGGTGATGACCTCCGACAACGAGGGTATGCAGAAAATCATCGACGCCGGAAAACTCGAACAATGGATAGCCGACAACATCAAGTGGGTTCGTGACACATTCGGTAGCGACAATGTTGTCGGCGCAGCCCTGCACATGGACGAGCGCACACCGCACCTCCACATAGCGGTCGTTCCAATAGTGACCACCGAAAGAAAGAAGAAAGCGAGGGAGGCGGCGGTGAAGAAGCGTTACCGCACCAAGCCGACCAACCGCCCCCGGCTGTGTGCCGATGACATAATGGAGCGTAAGGCGATGAGCCGCTACCAAGACCTCTATGCCGAGGCAATGGCGAAATACGGATTGGAGCGAGGCGTCCGAGGCTCGGAAGCACGGCACATCGACCAACACGAATACTACCGCCAATGCCAGCGCGAGAAAGCCGTACTTGAAAAGGATGTAGCCGAACTCTCCACCGAGAAAAAGAAACTCGACAAGGAGAAGAAATCGTTGGAGAGCAAGGTCGGTCATCTTGAATGCAGCGCAATCGCCCTTGACGCTCAAAAGAAGCAGTTGAGGCAGGTAAACGAGGAAATCCGGCAGACAAACCGCGAACTCTATTCCGAGAATACCCGGCTGACCGAGGCAAATTCTTCTCTCGCCGCCGAGAACAAATCGCTTGCGGCAACATCTTCAAAATTGACAGATGATGTTGCCCGACTCCAAATGCGAAAACTGAGTAGCGAGGCGGATGGAGATTTTAAGAAATACAAGGCTGACATTGCCCGGTATTTCCCCGACTTGGAAGATTTACTGAATTGGGGCCGGTACTGCACCCATATCGGATTTCCCGACAGTTTCACACAACGCATCCTTGCCCAAGAAAAGGTAGGATTTGCCGGAGCCCTTTTCTCATCGGAACACAATCAGACTTTTCGCACTGAGAGCTCGGTTGCCAAATTGGAAAGGGATCCAGAGAACAAACACCGTTTCATCTTGAATATTGACGGTGTGAACGTCTTTCAGTGGTTCCGGGATATGGCTCGCAAACTCCTTGAAAAACTCGGCTTCCAACCCAAAGAACCGAGGCAAAGCCGAAGCATCAGACGCTAATACCTCCACACTGACAATAACGGCTATCTCACTTAAATCACCCCAATCGGTGGGATAGCCGTTGTTTTCTTCATTGCCATGTCTTGACTATCAGATAAATTCGTTAACTTTGCATATGGACATTCACAATAAAATCATAGTAGAGGTTGGAAATGCGACCTTTTTACCGCACGGATTTTTCCAAAGAGGGAAATCTCGGACATGGCTGTATGATTGTGGCTATTGTGTTGTTATAATAGAATTTCAGCCATCTGCATATTCTCGTGGGTCTTTCTGCAATGTCGGAATAGATTTTTTATTCGATACTTCCACTCCGTTATATTCAACACTATGTTTTTCCTACGGATGGAAACGGATACACGTTAACAAATCTGGATTTGTGGAATATGTAGGTAACGATAGTATATTTCGGGAGGAAATATTCAAATTCGCAACTTACGCATTAAAATATGCCGAATCTCTGATTAAATTTCAATCGCTTAATTATGCCAATTGTGAATTCGTCAAACTGTTGTGGCTTAAACGGTTTAAGGCGTTGAGAGGGAAATGGAATGGCCCGGTTCATGACTACTATTATGCCGCTATGATTAAATTCCTAATTGGCAATTATGATAGTGGTGTTAGGATTCTACAAAAATGGAAATTAAGAAACGGAACGTGCGATGAATGGATGAACAAGATTTATATGACGTTTTGCGAAAGCAACCTTACAGCAAATCAAGCAAAGTCTATTGTCGTAGAAATGGTCAACAAACGACGTAAATTATTTCAATCAAAGCCCTCATATAAAAAACTGGAAGGTGAATTCTTATTGTAAAGTTATGAACAATACGATTATACGTAAAGACGGCTACTTATATTTTGAGAATTTGGATAGTTATATGCTCCCAAAGCTTACTCTAATTATTGAAGCTCCAAAGCTACAAGAGTATAGAAAATACATTGAGTATCACAACATATCAAGTATAATGATAAATTCCAATTATACCAATGGAGTAATTGGAGATTTATCTTTTCTTGGTGAATCCTCCCTAAAAATAAGGAGTTTAACTATCCTTCAGCCCAATATGAATATTGGGGATATTGATAGTCTTGTTAATTTGGAGGTGTTATCAATGGAGGGTTCTCTAAAAAAAGACCTTGATATTTCAATATTCAAATTTTTGAAATACCTAAATTGCGTATATAGCACACGTCTTCGAAATCTTGAAATTGCGTTTTCATTAAAACATTTGTCATTGAGTGGTTTTAAGATGGATGATTTGTCCATTATGAGAAATCTGAAACTATTAGAAAGTGTAGCTCTTTATAATACTCATATCAAATCTTTATATGGAATTGGCAATCTGATCAACTTGAAAAAAGTTTTAATAGATAAAGCACCTAAACTAAAAAATCTTTGTGGGTTCACTGAGCAAAACTCAAATATGGAAACGGTGGAGGTTTTCAACGCAAAGAATTTGAGAGATATTATCGCATTGAAGTATTTGCATAACTTGAAAACTCTTTATCTGCAACGAATCTCTGATATAGAGACATTATCTTTTCTATCTAATATCAGTAATTTGGATAGAATAGTAGTTTCTTCAAATGTCGACGATAAGGACTATTCTTTTGTTGAAACAATCCCTCATAGGTTCATTTTGGGATATCAGCACAATAATTTGTAGGGCGTCGGATATGAAAGAATAGTGGAAATGAAAGAAAACAGCGGCAATTAAATAAAACGAATGGCTACTAAAAATTGTAAAACCGTTTACTTAAATTTGTATGATTTTCGCAAACAGTACACTTTTAGTACACCTTGCAAAAGAAATAATGGCTGTAAATCAATAGATTAACAGCCATTATCAGTACCCGGAGCCGGGGTCGAACCGGCACGGATTGCTCCAACGGTGTTTGAGACCGTCGCGTCTACCGATTCCGCCATCCGGGCATCAAGCAATCGGTTTTGCGCCGACAAAGGTAAGCATTATTTTGCGTCATCCCAATGCAACAGCCCCTTTTTTAGTGCCATTATGATTTTTTTGCTATGTTTTTGGCTGTTTCAGAGTATTTTTAATTAAGTTTGTGTCTATAAGTCGGCACGGATATGGCTTGTGACCCGGCAAGGTGTCGCTGCCGGTCTGTGTGTAGCGGCTTATATGACTGAATCCAAGTAAAATACTTCTACCATGGCAACTGCACGCTCAAAATCACCCCGAGTTCCCAACCTTGTTAAAAACGACCCTTATCTCGCCCCGTTCACAGAGGCGATTGTAGGCCGTATGGCCGATGCTGTAAATAAGGAGTAAGAACTGACCGGGAAGAACGGTTCGCTCGATGAATTTGCCAACGCTCACAATTATTTCGGCCTACACCGTAATCCCGACGGCACCTGGACCTTCCGCGAGTGGGCTCCCGGCGCTACTTCGATATGTCTGATAGGTGATTTTTCGGGTTGGCAGGCTGTGGCCCGCTATGAGCTCCACCGTGTGGGCAACAACGGTGTGTGGGCAATTACGCTGCCTGCCGATGCCCTGCATCACGGCGATTTCTATAAAATGTATGTGAGTTGGGCCGATGGCTCCGGCGAACGTCTGCCGGCCTACGCCACACGTGTGGTCCAGGATCCGGTGTCGCATCTGTTTGCCGCCCAGGTCTGGGCTCCCGAGCCTTATGCGTGGCAGGTGACCGACTTTAAGCCCGACACCAAGCCTTTGCTCATTTACGAATGTCACATAGGTATGGCCCAGGAGCGCGAGGGCGTGGGTACCTACACCGAGTTCCGCGACAAAGTGCTGCCCCGTATCCATGCCGACGGCTATAACGCCATTCAGATAATGGCCATTCAGGAGCATCCATATTACGGTTCGTTCGGCTACCATGTGAGCAATTTCTTTGCCGCTTCAAGCCGCTTCGGCACTCCCGAGGAACTTAAATCGCTTATCGATACAGCGCATTCCATGGGCATTGCCGTGATTATGGATATCGTCCACTCCCACGCCGTGAAAAACGAACTGGAAGGCCTGGGCCGACTCGATGGATCTTACGACCTCTATTTCTATGGCGACGGGCGCCGCGAGCACCCGGCATGGGATTCGCTCTGCTTCGACTACGGCAAAAACGAGGTGATTCACTTCCTCCTTTCCAACTGCAAATACTGGCTTGAAGAATACCATTTTGACGGCTTCCGCTTCGACGGCGTGACCTCGATGCTTTATTATAACCACGGCCTCGGACAGGCTTTCGGTTCCTACGACGACTATTACAACGGCGGTCAGGACACCAATGCTATTACATATCTCACCCTTGCCAACAAGCTTATCCATACCGTCAATCCCGAGGCCATAACCATAGCCGAGGAAATGAGCGGCATGCCCGGTCTGGCCATTCCGCAGAAAGACGGCGGCATAGGATTTGACTACCGCATGGCCATGGGTATTCCCGACTACTGGATAAAGACCCTCAAGGAAAAGAAGGACGAGGACTGGCATCCCACCTCCATATTCTGGGAGCTTACCAACCGCCGCTCCGACGAAAAAACGATATCCTATGTCGAAAGCCACGACCAGGCGCTTGTGGGCGACAAGACGGTCATTTTCCGTCTTATCGACGAGAAGATGTACTGGCACATGATGAAGGATGACGACGATATGACTGTGGCGCGCGGCATCGCTCTTCACAAGATGATACGTCTCGTCACGGCCTCAACCATCAACGGCGGCTATCTCAACTTCATGGGCAACGAATTCGGCCATCCCGAATGGATCGACTTTCCCCGCGAGGGCAACGGATGGAGCTACAAGTATGCGCGCCGCCAGTGGGATCTCGTGGACCGCAAAGAGCTTAAATATTGCTACCTCAACGATTTCGACAATGCCATGGTGAAGCTCATTGCCGGAGTCTACAACTTCCAGTCGCTTCCCGTTGTTAAGCTATGGGAAAAGGATTCCGACCAGGTGCTCGCTTTCCGTCGCGGCGATCTTGCATTTGTGTTCAACTTCAATCCCTCGAAGTCGTTCTCCGGCTATGGTGTGCTTGCTCCGGCCGGTTCCTACGAGGTGGTGCTGACTACAGACAATCCTGCTTTCGGAGGCTATGGCAATGTGGATGAGGCTGTGGTTCACCATACCGAGAGCGATCCTCTTTACACTCCGCTCGGGGTGGAATGGCTCCGGCTGTATCTGCCGGCGCGTTCTGCTCAGGTGCTCCGTCTTCGCCGCTCTTCCGCCGGCAAGGGAACCAAAACTGCCAAGGAGGCCAAGCCGGTGAAGGAGGCCAAGGTTCCTGGGGCTTCCAAAGCCAAGACCGCAACCAAAGCCAAGGTGGCAAAGGAGGCGGCACCAAAGGCCAAGGCCGCGAAGGCAGCCACCGGGTCCGCTTCGAAAACCGCGGCCAAATCCGCTCCAAAGAGTGCCGCAAAGGCTGCTCCAAAAGCCTCTGCGAAGGCTAAAAAATAAGCTCTTGCCTCGTATATCAAAATTATTAGCTATCTTTGCATAAAAGTGAGAGTAAAAATACATAGGGAGGGCACCAACATCCTCATCATTCTGCTACTGATGTTGGCCATGCTCAATATTCCGGCCTGGTTGTTTATCCGGCCGGTGGCTATCCCCATTGTTTTCTCGTCCATCTCTGCCATTGTCTATCTGCTGGTGCTGAACTTTTTCAGAAGTCCGCGCCGTCATTTCCCCGGCAATCCCGAAAGGGCCGTGGTGTCGTCGGTCGACGGCAAGGTCGTGGCACTTGAAGAAACCTTCGAAGATGAGTATCTCCACCGCCGGGTGATTCAGCTCTCGGTATTCATGACCATATTCAATGTTCATGCCAACTGGTTTCCGGTAAATGGCAAAGTGCTCTTTGTGCGTCATCACAACGGCCGTTTCCTCTCGGCCTATCTTCCCAAGTCAAGCACTGAAAACGAACGTACCACCGTTGTCATCCGTACTCCCGAGGGACATGATATCCTGGTGCGCCAGATAGCCGGAGCAGTTGCCCGCCGTATCGTGACATATGCCCGTCCGGGCGACGACGCCAATGTCGACGACCATCTCGGATTCATTAAATTCGGGTCGCGTGTCGACATATTCCTTCCTCTCGACACTGAAATTCTCGTGAAGATCGGCGATAAGACACAGGGTTGCATAACCGAAGTGGCCCGGCTCTCGGCCGAACCACACCGCCAGGAGGAATGAACACATGGTGACACTTAAGCGTAATAATTACAGAAATGTCATTCAACCTGCGAAAATATATTCCTAACACCATCACCTGCCTCAATCTCATGTCGGGTGTTACGGCCTGTGTGCTCTCGTTCAGCTACGACAGACCGGTGTATGTGTTCGAAGCCTACCAGTGGGCGTTCATTTTCATAGGTCTTGCCGCTGTGTTCGATTTTCTTGACGGCGCTGCAGCAAGGATGCTCCACGCCTACTCCGACATGGGCAAGGAACTCGACTCGCTTGCCGATCTCGTGAGCTTCGGTCTGGCCCCGGCGTTGCTCCTCTACAACACGATGATAAGCTACAACGGCGGCTTCTTCACATGGTGGGCCCTGGTTCCGATGTATATTGTGGTGATGGGTGCCCTGAGGCTGGCCCGCTTCAACGTGGACACCACGCAATCCACCACCTTCCGCGGCCTTCCCATCCCGTCCAATGCCATTTTCTGGATAGGATTCGTGGCATGGGTGCAGACCCACACCTATCCCGGCAATGTGGCCGTGGCTGTGATTGTGGCGCTTTTCGCTTCGCTTATGGTATCGAGAATGCGCATGTTCTCCCTCAAATTCAAAAACTTCGACTGGCGAGAGAATTTCCGCCGTTATCTCATACTGGTAGCTGCCGTGCTGTTCGTAGCCACCGAAGGTGTTTCGGGATTCATGTGGACCATTCTGCTCTATATTCTCGTCTCGGCTGTTGGTCGTAAGGATTTCGACGCTGAGGCATGATAGGCAACCTTTATTGATGCTCCTTCCGGAGTGTTTTATATTAGTCTGATAAAAAATGCTTTCATTTATAATATTAGTCCTTCTGGCGATTATAGTGTGGCCGCTGATTAAGTTCGGATGGCGTGTCTACTCTATCCAGCGTCAGATGAAACAGGCCTACCGCGCCGCCTCCCAGGCCTCGCGGACAGCTTCGGCGCAGCAGCGCCGTCAGGCCGAGGCCTCCCGCCGTAAGGGAGGATGGTCGGCATCGCGCCGTCACTCCAAAAAGATCATAGACAAGAACGAAGGTGAATATGTAGCTTTCGAGGAAGTCTCCACGTCGACCGTCAATGAGACGTTTACTTCCGGTAAGGGTGGTAACACGCGCGTGTCGTCCGACATTTCCACCCAGATAAGCGATGCGGAATGGGAGGAGATAAAATGAGCGGATATTACATGCCTCGGCTTTATGCCTTTCTGGAAGAACTCGGAAGGAATAACGACCGTCCATGGTTTGCGGCCCATCGGGCCGAGTACGACGAGCTGCGCGCCCTCTGGCTTGCCGACGTGCAGCGTCTTGTCGACGATATGGCGCTCTGGGAGCCGGCCATGAAGGGCAGGGAAGCCCGTGAATTTGTTTACCGCATATACCGCGACACGCGTTTTTCTCCCGACAAGACCCCGTATAAAACCTATTTTTCCGCCGCTCCCGGGCCGTTCGGCCGCAGCGGAGAGTATGCCGGCTATTATCTTCAGTTGGGCCCCGGCGGCGATTCCGGAATATACGGTGGCTGCTGGTGTCCGTCATCTCCGGTGCTTCGCAAGCTCCGTCACGCGATAGTAGATAATATCGAGGAATTTCTCGAAATCGTGGACAATACGGAACTTCAGCGCGAATTTCCCGGATGGTGCAGCTCCATGCTCAAGACCATCCCCAAGGGGTGGGACCGCAACCATCCGCAGGCATTTTATCTGCGCATGACGAATTACGGCAAGTTCCGTGAGCTGCCTGCCGACTTCTTTTTCAGCCCTGACTGGCCACTGCGCGCGTCGGCGCTTATGAAGACTCTGAAACCGCTGGTGGATTTCATCAACTATTCGATCGACGAATAGGCATTCGGGTAAGTATCAGCCCGATAAAGAAAATAAGCAGAGTCGACATCACTATCGACAGATTTATGTGGATGAATGGCGGAATGTTCCACCACTCGGTGAGCCGTGTCTGGAGCGCGATGAGTATCAGCGCGGCCACTCCCGCTATCACGCCCGGCACTATGTGGGCGCTGCGGGCCGACGGACAGAGATAGGCCAGCAGGAACATTCCGAGCACTCCCCCCGAACAAACGCTGCTGAGTGCCCACCAGGCGTCGAGCGCGTTGTCAAACAGCAGGAAACAGAGCGCCACACCTATCCCGGCTACGCCTACAACCACGCTCGACAGGCGCAGCACCAGTACCTTGCGGTCATCGTGAGCCTCGGGCGCGAGACGCGAGAAGAAATCCGTCATTATGATGGTGCCGGACGAGGTGACACTTGTTGCCACGGTCGACATCCCCGCGCAGAATATCGAGGCTATCAGCAGCCCTGTGAGTCCTGCCGGCATCTCGTTGATTATGAAATAGGGAAACACATAGTCGCTCTTTATGCCCTCCGGCAGCAGCCCGGGACTAACTTTATAGAATGCATAGAGACACGAACCTATTATGAAGAGCATGAAGTTGACCGGCAGGGTGAGGAACGCGCCCCAGAAGGCGCTTTTGCGGGCCTCTCTGAGCGACGGCGCCGCGCAGTAACGCTGGGTGTAGCTCTGGTCTATGGCGAAGTTGTTGAGATTGGTGAACATGCCGTAGACAAGGCATACCCAGAACGTGCTCTCCACAATGCTGTCGCCGAAGCTTCCCAGGGAGAACTTGTTGTCGGCCATGCATATCTTCAGTGCCTGCGCCGGTCCTTCGGGCATCCCCTTCAGAATCACGACCAGACAGATCACTATTCCGGCTATCAGTATGGCTCCCTGCAGGGCTTCGGTCCATATCACCGATTTTATGCCACCCTTCTGGCTGTAGATGATGATTCCCAGGCCGGTGACGGCTATTACAAGCGGTATGTTCCATCCCATGAGCACATTCATCGGCACGGCCAGCAGATAGAGTATGGCCCCGGAACGGCATATCTGTGTGAGAAGGTAGAATACCGAAGCGTATATTCTGGCCCACGGGCCGAATCGTTCCTCAAAGAAGCTGTAGGCGCTGATGCTTCCCAGATTGCGGTAGAACGGCACGAAGAAGCGCATTGCCAGCAGTCCCGCGGGAAGAATAGAGAGAGTGAACACAAATGCGTTCCAGTTGCCCGAGAACGCTGACGAGCAATATCCCAGAAACGAAATCGAGCTGCAGAACGAGGCGAAAATCGAAAGCCCCACAATCCATCCCGGCACTTTGCCGCCTCCGCGGGTGAATTCGTCGCTGCTCTGTTTCCGGTAGCCCAGGAAATAGCCGAACACAATTGTCCCGACCGAGAAAATTAGAAAAACAATCAGGTCTACGATATTCATTCAGCAGAGTGTGGGTTACGGTATTCAGAAATGTGGGCCGGTGACAGTCCGGCGTATGATGCAAAAATAAGGAATCTCCGCCCGACTGCCGAATTTCCTGCCCGCAATTATGCGCCGCCCCGCGAAAAAATTGCTAACTTCGCGGCAGAAACACCGTCTATGGCCAAGAAAATAGCTGAAACGCCGCTGATGAAGCAGTATCTCGAGATGAAGAAAAAGCATCCCGACGCGGTGTTGCTTTTTCGTGTGGGCGACTTCTACGAGACTTTTTCCGACGATGCCATTACGGCTTCGGAAATCCTTGGTATAACGCTTACGCGCCGCGCCAACGGCTCGGCATCGTCGGTGGAGCTTGCCGGATTTCCACATCACGCCCTCGACACATATCTTCCCAAGCTCGTGCGCGCGGGCAAGCGCGTCGCCATCTGTGAGCAGCTCGAAGACCCCAAACTTACCAAATCGCTGGTGAAACGCGGAATCACCGAACTGGTGACTCCCGGCGTGTCGCTCGGTGATAATCTCCTTGAGAACCGCGAGAACAACTTCCTGGCCGCCGTAAATATAGCGCGCGGCGAGTGGGGCGTGGCTTTTCTGGATATATCCACAGGCGAATTTCTCACTGCGCAGGGTACGCCCGACTATATAGACAAGCTTCTCACCAAGTTCGCGCCCAAGGAGGTGCTGGTGGAGCGCGGAAAGCGCCGCGACCTCGAGGAGGCTCTGACCGGCCGCTACCTGATGTTTGAGCTTGACGACTGGATTTTCACCGAACCCACGGCGCGCGAGAGACTCCTGCGTCAGTTCGAGACCGGAACGCTCAAGGGCTTCGGAGTCCACGGAATGACGTCGGCCATCATAGCTTCGGGTGCCATTCTCCATTATCTCGACATAACGCAGCACACCCGCACCGGCCATATCGCCGCCCTTCAGCGCATAGAGGAAGACCGCTATGTGAGGCTCGACGCCTTCACGGTGCGCAATCTTGAACTGCTCCGTCCGCTCAGCGACGACGGCAAGAGCCTGCTCGATGTGATAGACCGCACGGTAAGCCCCATGGGTGCGCGCCTGCTGCGCCGCTGGCTGCTGTTCCCGCTCAAGGATGTGGCGCAGATCAACTCGCGCCTTGATGTGGTGGAATACTTCTTCCGTCACCCCGACGAGCGCGAGGAGCTGAAAACCCAGATAGAACGCATTGCCGACCTCGAGCGCCTTATCTCCAAGGTGGCCGTTGGGCGTGTGTCGCCTCGTGAGCTTGTGCATCTTCGCAATGCCCTTGCAGGCGTTGAGGCCGTGAAACGGATTTGCGACTCCGCCGACGAGCCTGCAATCAAGGCCATAGGCGAGCAGCTTAATCCGTGCGCCAGCATCCGCGACCGTATCGCCGCCGAGATTGTGGACGACGCTCCGGTGGCGCTCAACCGTGGCAGCGTGATTCGCGACGGTGTTGACGCCGAGCTTGACGAACTGCGTCATATAGCCTACTCCGGCAAGGACTATCTGATGAAAATCCAGGCCCGCGAGTCGGCCGAGACCTCGATTCCGAGCCTCAAGATAGGCTTCAACAACGTGTTCGGCTACTATATAGAGGTGACCAATACACACCGCGACAAGGTGCCTCCGCAGTGGATACGCAAGCAGACGCTTGTAAACGCCGAACGCTATATTACCCCCGAGCTCAAGGAGTATGAAGAGAAGATACTCGGCGCCCAGGAGAAGATTGAAATAATAGAGACACGGCTCTACGCGCAGCTTGTGGAGGCTGTGGCGCGGTTTGTCCATACCATTCAGCTCGACGCGTCGCTTATAGCCCGTCTCGACTGTCTGTCTGCGTTCACGCGCGTGGCCATAGAGAACAAATACAACCGTCCGGTGGTAGACGATTCGCTCGACATCGAGCTTATAGGCGCGCGTCACCCAGTGATAGAGCGTGAGCTTCCCCCCGGCGAACCATATATCGCCAACACCGTGAGACTGGGCAACGACACTACCCAGATAATGATGATAACCGGTCCAAACATGTCGGGAAAGTCGGCGTTGCTGCGTCAGACGGCCTTGAACGTGCTCATGGCGCAGACCGGCAGCTTCGTGGCCGCCGAGTCGGCCCATATCGGCGTGGTCGACAAGATTTTCACCCGTGTCGGCGCAAGTGACAACATTTCCCATGGCGAATCCACATTCATGGTGGAGATGACCGAAGCCGCATCGATACTCAACAATATGAGCCGCCGCTCGCTGATACTCTTCGATGAGCTGGGCCGCGGCACCTCTACCTACGACGGCATTTCCATAGCATGGGCCATCGTCGAGCATATCCACGAGTTCGGCAACGCACGGCCTAAGACCCTCTTCGCCACCCACTACCATGAGCTTAACGAGATGGCATCCACATTCCCGCGTATCGCCAATTACAATGTCTCGGTGAAGGAAATAAGCGGCAAGGTGGTGTTCCTGCGCAAACTTGCCCCGGGCGGTAGCGAACACAGTTTCGGTATCCATGTGGCGAAACTGGCCGGTATGCCCGGCTCCATAGTGCGTCGCGCCGAAGATGTGCTGCATCAGCTCGAAACCACCTACCGTGGCAGCGACAAGACGGCCGTGTCGTCGCTTAAGCCCTCGGGTACGGCGTCGGGTGGTGTGCAGCTCTCGTACTTCCAACTCGACGATCCCGTGCTATCCCAGATACGCGACGAGATTCTGCGGGTGGACATAGACAATCTCACGCCTATGGCCGCTCTGAACAAGCTCAACGATATCAAGAAGATACTTACCGGAAAGGACTGAACGGTGCATCCCTCGGTCTCTCCGCTTTATTCGCGATTCAATAAATATTTGAAAAACAATAAATAATAACGAGAATGCTACAGATTTCCAACCGTGTGCTTAATATGGCTGCGGCGCAGACACTCGCCATGTCGCAGCGCAGCGCCGAACTCCGTGCTGAAGGTGTCGATGTGATCAATATGTCGGTGGGTGAGCCAGATTTCAATACCCCTGACAATATCAAGGAAGCCGCCAAGGAGGCCGTTGATCAGAATTATTCCCATTATTCACCCGTTCCCGGCTATATGTCGCTCCGCAAGGCTATAGCCGACGCGCTCAATGCCACCGATGGCGTGAATTTCACTCCCCAGCAGATTGTGGTGGGCAACGGTGCCAAGCAGGCTCTGTGCAATGTGATTCTCGCCACGATAAATCCCGGCGACGAGGTGGTGATTCCCACCCCCGCATGGGTGAGCTACGTGGAGATGGTGAAACTTGCCGGCGGTGTGCCCGTGGAGGTTCCCGCGTCGCTGGAACAGAATTTCAAGATCAATGCCTCGCAGCTTCACGCCGCCATCACCCCGCGCACGCGCGCCGTGCTCCTCTGCTCGCCTTCTAATCCCACCGGAGCTGTCTACTCCCGCGCCGAACTGTCGGCCCTCGTGGATGTTCTCGCCGAGTATCCTGAGGTGATGATTATCTCGGATGAGATTTACCGCCATATCAACTTCACCGATTCATATACCTCCATGGCTACCTTCGACGCCGTGGCCCACCGCACGGTAATCATCAATGGTGTCAGCAAGGCATACGCCATGACCGGCTGGCGCATCGGTTTCTGCGCCGCTCCGCTTGAGGTTGCTAAAGCTGTTTCGAAGCTTCAGGGCCAGTATACCTCAGGCCCCTCGTCGATAGCCCAGAAAGCTGCCGAGGAGGCTTATACCGGACCGCAGGAATGCGTGGAGCGTATGTGCGAGGCTTTCCGCGCACGCCGCGACCTCATAGTGGGTCTTGCTAAAGAGATTCCCGGAATAGAGACTAATGTACCCGACGGCGCTTTCTATCTTTTCCCGAAGGTGGAGGCGTATCTTGGTAAAAGCCATGAGGGTAGAGTGATCGCCACAGATTCCGACCTGGCGATGTATCTGCTTGAGGTCGGCCACGTGGCATCGGTTGCCGGCAGCGCCTTCGGCATGCCCGGCTACATCCGCCTCAGCTACGCCACCTCCGAAGAAAACATCCGCACAGCCATGGCCCGCATAGCCTCAGCCCTGGCTGCACTGAAGTAGAAGGAGACTCTACAGACTCTACAGACAGGACGGACTTTACGGACCCTACAGACTTTACTGATGCTTCTGATTTGTCGGTAGAGTCCGTAGGGTCCGTAAAGTCTGTTTGGCCCGCATAGCCTCAGCCCTGTCTGTAGAGTCCGATGGTGGCGGCGTACCCGCCGCCACCATCGGAAAATAAAACGGGGGCCTCGGAATGCCGAGGTCCCCGTTTTGGGTTGAAAAAGTATTTTTGCCGGTTATTAGCCGTTTACTTTCTTCATGTGGGCGATGAGATCGAGCACTTTGTTTGAGTAGCCGATTTCGTTGTCGTACCAGGAGATAACCTTAACGAAGGTGGGGGTCAGCTGGATACCTGCCTTAGCGTCGAAGATAGAGGTGAGGGGGCAGCCCAGGAAGTCGCTGGAAACAACTGCGTCTTCGGTGTAGCCGAGTACTCCCTTGAGTTCGCCTTCGCTGGCTTCTTTCATAGCCTTGCAGATTTCCTCGTAAGTGGTGGGCTTGGCGAGGTTTACGGTAAGGTCAACTACAGAAACGTCGAGGGTGGGAACGCGCATCGACATGCCGGTGAGCTTGCCGTTGAGTTCGGGGATAACTTTGCCTACAGCCTTGGCAGCGCCGGTGCTGGAGGGGATGATGTTGCCGGAAGCGGCACGGCCACCACGCCAGTCCTTCATAGAGGGACCGTCAACGGTCTTCTGGGTAGCGGTTGTAGAGTGTACGGTGGTCATGAGGCCTTCAACCACGCCGAACTTGTCGTTGAGCACCTTGGTGATAGGAGCGAGGCAGTTGGTGGTGCAGGAAGCGTTGGAAACGAACTGGGTTCCCTTAACGTACTTGTCCTGGTTAACACCGCAAACGAACATGGGGGTGTCGTCCTTTGAGGGAGCTGACATAACCACGTATTTTGCGCCGGCTTCGATGTGAGCCTGAGCTTTTTCCTTGGTGAGGAAGAGGCCGGTTGACTCAACTACGTATTCAGCACCTACAGCGCCCCAGGCGATTTCAGCGGGGTTCTTGCATGCGGTAACGCGGATGGGCTTGCCGTTAACGATGAGGAGGCTCTTCTCCATGTCGAAATCTACGGTGCCGTCGAATTTGCCGTGCATGGTGTCATACTTGAGCATGTAAGCCATGTAGTCAACGGGAAGAAGGTCGTTGATTGCTACTACTTCGATGTCGTCTCTTTTGGTAGAGGCACGGAAAACGAAACGTCCGATGCGGCCGAAGCCATTGATACCGATTTTTGTCATAATTCTAATAAAATTTGGGTTATAAGAGTCTTGTTTGGGGGTTGCGGAAACAGCACCGTGCTGTCTTCTGCAGCTCGTCGCAAAATTACGAAAAAAATTATATAAAACCGCAATAGCTTCCCTCCAAATTTTAGAAAAATTTCTTTAAAGTGGCTTAATGGGGAAAGGAAGATGTGCTGAGGCTGTGGCGCCCCGCAAACTGTTGTGTGTTTTGGCGTTGCGGCCGTGATGAGCCTGCGCTCAGTGGTCGCGGTTTATTATGAAGTGGAAAAGCTCGGCGAAGTCGGTCTTGGCTTCGGGTGCGATGCCCTCCAAAGGAAGCCGGTCCAGTATTTCCGAGGCCTTGTGATAGAGGCGCAGCATAGTAGCATAGGCGTAGTCTATGCCTCCGGCGCTCTTGGCGTATTCTATCAGGGTCTCTATTTCGGCGGTAGTGAGTTCTTCCTTGCGTGAGAGTTCCAGCATGGCCGGCTGTTCAGGCCGGTTGTCGCGGCTCAGGGCATAGAGCAGCGGAAGCGTTACTTTGCCTTCGCGAAGGTCGTTGCCGGTGGGCTTGCCTATTTTCTCGTCGGAGAAATAGTCGAATATATCGTCTTTTATCTGGAAACAGAGCCCGAGCAGCTCCGCGTAGTCCTCCATGAGCTTGAGGCGCGCGTCGTCCACTCCCACGGAGTAGGCTCCCATTTTCACACAGCTCACGAAAAGTGAAGCCGTCTTGTTCGATATGATCTTGAAGTATGATTCCTCGGAAAGAAGATGGTCGCGGGCGGTTGAAATCTGGTCTATTTCGCCCAGTGACAGTTGGCGTCCGAGTTGTGAGATTACCTCGGCGATGCGTATGTCGGCGGTGTTGAGCGAATGGTGCAGGGCGGTGGCTGTGAAGAAGTCGCCCACAAGCACGGCTATATGGTTGTCCCAGATTGAATTTACGGTGGCATAGCCGCGGCGCAGTTTGGTCTCGTCGATTACGTCATCGTGGATAAGAGATGCATTGTGGAGCATCTCCACTGCGGCCGCCGAGGCCATCACTTTGTCGTTGACCTCGCCGAACATTCTTGCGGTGAGAATCACCAGAATCGGACGGATCATTTTGCCCTTTGACTTCAGATAGCCTTCCACGATGGTGTTCATCATGGTGTTTGACGAGCATAACGATTCGGCTATCAACCGGTTGAGCCGGTCGAGGTCGGGTAGGATTCGTTGCCTGATAGATTCTAATGCGTTCATAGAGCGGCGTAAACTCCGGCAAAATTACTAAAAAATTTCGCAAATCAGCGTCCAATGCCTCATTTTATGGTTGGCAGGATTGTTTATAATTACTACTTTTATCCTCTCATATACGTAAAAGATAAAAGACGATGGACGAAAAACGCCTGTTTCTGCTTGACGCATACGCTCTCATATACCGTGCCTACTATGCCCTGATACGCTCTCCGAGGGTTACCTCCAAGGGCTTCAACACATCGGCTATATTCGGCTTCTGCAATACTCTCCACGAGCTTCTGCGCAAGGAGAATCCCACTCATATCGCCGCTTGTTTCGACCCCGCACACGGCCAGACTTTCCGTCACGAGGCCTATCCCGAATATAAGGCCGGGCGCGACAAACAGCCTGAGGACATAACGGAGGCCATTCCGTATATCAAGAAAATTCTCGAGGCTTACCGCATTCCGGTGGTGGAGGTTGACGGCTTCGAGGCCGACGACGTGATAGGAACCCTCTCGCGTATGGCCGAGGAAGAGGGATTCACCACCTATATGATGACGCTCGACAAGGACTACGGGCAGCTGGTGACCGATAGCGTGAAGATGTACCGGCCCCCGCTCAAAGGCGAAGGCGCCGAGATACGCGGCCCGCGGGAAGTGTGCGAGCGCTACGGCATAGAGCGTCCGCAGCAGGTGGTCGACCTCCTGGCTCTCGAAGGCGACGCTTCCGACAATGTTCCCGGATGCCCGGGTGTGGGCGAGAAAACGGCCTCGAAGCTCATTGCCGAATGGGGCACGGTGGAGAATCTGATAGAGCATAAGGGCGAACTAAAAGGCGCGTTGCAGCGGAAGATTTCCGACAACGCCGACCAGATACTCTTCTCGAAGTTCCTCGTAACCATCAAGACCGACGTGCCTCTGGGCGACATCACTCCCGAAACCCTTGTGCGCCGCGACCTTGATACCGACGCCCTCATAAAGCTCTATAAGGAACTCGAGTTCCGCACATTCCTCACGCGCCTTACCGCTGCCACGCAGCCCGCACCGGCACCGGCACCGGCTCCGGGTGCTATGGGTTCGCTGTTTGATTTCGCCGAAGGGGGTGACGCCGACGGTACGGCTGCAGCGCAGGTGTTCGACAACTTTGAGAGTATCTCCACTTTCACGCATCTCTATGTCATAGCCAACAGCGACGCGCTGGTGGCCGAGGCGGTGGAGCAGGCTTCACGCGCCTCTTCTGCGGGAATCGCCCTGAATGCATCGGGCGACGACGCTATGACGGCCCGTCTGCTCGGCGTAGCCGTGGCTTCCGAGTGCGGCAAGGCCTTCTATGTGCCTCTTGATGTGGCGCGGGCCGAGCGTCTCGCATTGCTCTCGCCTCTTTTCAGCGGAAAGACTGTTTTGTGCTCCGGTGATATAAAGCGCGACATCCTGCTGCTGAAAAACACGGGAATCGAGCTGGAGGCACCCTATTTCGACACTGCCGTGGCCCATTATCTCGTGGATCCCGAGGCAAAGCATACCCTGCCGATGCTCGCGCGTACATATCTTTCCTACGATATGCTGCCGGAGCCTCCGAAACGCTATGCCCCTACGGCCGAAGAGTCGTCGCAGCGCTTCTGCGAGCAGGCCGATGTGGCTCTGCGTCTGCATCCGAAGCTCGATGCCGGTATAGACGCCATGGATATGCGTGCCCTGCTGGAGAATGTGGAGCTGCCCCTTACGCGTGTGCTCGCCGAAATGGAATGGACCGGCGTGAGGGTCGACGTGAAGGAGCTCGCCGAACTGTCGAGAAACTATACGGCACGTCTTGCCGAAATGGAAAGTCGTGTCTACGAGATGGCCGGCTGCACGTTCAACATCGGTTCGCCCATGCAGGTGGGCGACATACTTTTCGGCCAGATGAAGATTGACCCTGCTGCCAAGCGCACCAAGCGCGGATTTTATTCCACCACCGAGGATATCCTTGAGAAATATCGCGCCGATTACCCGATAGTCGACCTCATTCTCCGCATCAGGGCGCTCCGCAAACTTGTGGCCACATATATCAACGCTCTTCCCGAACTGATAAATCCGCGCACCGGAAAAATCCATACTTCATACAATCAGACGGTGACGGCCACCGGACGCCTTTCGTCGACCAACCCCAATCTGCAGAACATCCCGGTGCGTAGCGACGACGGCCGCGAGATACGCAAGGCGTTCATTGCCGATCCGGGCGATATTTTCCTCAGCGCCGACTATTCCCAGATAGAGCTGCGCCTGATGGCCGACATGAGCGGCGACCCCGATATGGTTGAGGCGTTCCTGTCGGGCGCCGACATCCACCGCGCCACTGCCGCCAAGATATATCATGAGGAGATAGAGAATGTCACCGACAATCAGCGCCGCAACGCCAAAACCGCCAATTTCGGCATAATCTACGGTATCTCGGCATTCGGCCTTTCCGAACGCCTGGGGATTCCCCGCGCCGAGTCAAAAGCTCTGATAGAAGGCTATTTCCGTAGCTATCCCAAGGTGCAGGACTATATAGCCGGCTCCATAGACACAGCGCGTGACAAAGGATATGTGACCACCGTCATGGGGCGCCGCCGCATGCTTCCCGACATCAACAGCCGCAGCGCCACCGTCAGGGGCTACGCCGAGCGAAACGCCGTCAACGCGCCTCTGCAAGGGTCCGCCGCCGATATCATCAAGGTGGCGATGGTGCGCATTTACCGCGAGCTGACGGAGCGCAACATGCGTAGCCGCATGATAATGCAGGTGCACGACGAATTGATATTCAATGTGGTGCCCGACGAACTTGAGGCCGTGAAAGAGCTTGTGCGCCGCCAGATGGAGGGTGCCTACTCGGGCCGCGTGCCCCTCGAGGTGTCGATGGACACCGGCGACAACTGGCTGCAGGCTCACTGATCTTCACCTGCCCTCACATCCATTCTACTATCTTTCCTTGTTTTATATGATAAGATGAAAAAGATACTTATTATAATATCCCTTATGCTGTGTGTGGCATCGGTCTGCGCCCGCACCTATACTCCTGCCGATGTGCCCAACGTGCATGTGGCCGACTCTACCCGCTATGTCTCCAACCCCGACGGCGTGCTGTCGCCTCAGGCCGAGGCCCGGCTCAACGCCCAGCTTGCCCGGATATGGCAGACCACCACTGCCGAGCCTGTGGTGGTGGCGCTCGACGCCATCGACGACAGCTATGATCCCGACGGGTTCGCCACGGAGCTTTTCACCGACTGGCGTGTGGGAAAGAAGGACCGTGACAACGGCTTGCTCATTCTTCTGTTGAAGGACAACCGGCGCATGGTGATGCGCACCGGTTATGGCCTGGAGGGCGTGCTTCCCGATATAGTGTGCGGTCGCATAATCCGCAATGATGCCATTCCGCATTTCCGTGACGGTGATTACGATTCAGGAATCATAGCTGCCGTGGACCGCGTGGACAAGGTGCTCACGGATCCCGTTGCCGCGGAGGAAATTCGGTCGGATATACCAAACAACGCGCGCCCCGTCGACTTCGGCGATACGGCCGCTTCGGTATGGACTTTTGTGGTGCGCTGTGCGGTGCTTATACTCATAGGCATGCTGCTTGTGGTGGGATATACCGTGGTGTCCACCCGCAAGCTTCCGGAGCCGGAGCGTTACCGTCGGCTCAATAATCTGAAGCCTGTGGCTCTATTCCTCACATTCTTCGGACTCGGCTTGCCGGTGGTGGCCTATCTGTGGCTCACGTTTGTGATGAAGCGTATCCGCAACCACGCCCGCAATTGTCCCAACTGCGGCCACGCCATGCGAAAGCTCGACGAAGCAACCGACAATAATTACCTTACTCCGGCCCAGGACCTGGAGGAACGTCTCAATTCCATCGACTATGATGTGTGGCTCTGCCCGCAGTGCGGCGAGAAGGATGTGGTTCCCTACGTGAACCGTTCGTCAAGCTACACGGAGTGTCCCTATTGCCATGCGCGCACTCTCGCTCCGGCCGGCAACCGCATAATAGCGCAGCCCACTACCGCGCGCGAGGGCCGCGGTGAGCGCCTGTTCCTCTGCCGCAACTGCGGCAAGCATGTCTCACGTCCATATACCATAGCCAAACTCGCAGCTCCGGTAGTGATAGTGGGCGGCGGAAGCGGCTTCGGTGGAGGCGGAGGCGGTTTCGGAGGCGGAAGCTTCGGAGGCGGCATGACCGGTGGCGGAGGAGCCTCCGGCGGCTGGTAAATCCGGCAGAAAATACTGATTTTATAACTTGAAATGCTATCGGTTTATGACTGAGTTTTTATCCCAATACCATCTTTTCGGCATCACTGCCGGACTTTTCACATTCCTGATTATAGGCATTTTTCATCCGCTGGTAATCAAGGGTTATTATTATTTTGGCCTGCGCGTGAGATATGCCTTTCTCATCATGGGTGTAATAGCTGCCGTGGCTGCCTTTATGGTCGAGGATAACATGTGGTCGACTCTGCTCGGCGTGCTGGCATTCTCCTCGTTCTGGAGCATAAAGGAAGTGGGTGAACAGCGTCTGCGCGTGGAGCGCGGCTGGTTCCCGGCCAATCCCAGAAGGGAAGGCCGGAAAGCCGGAGCGGTTGAGGACTGATATTAAAGAGGCTCTTAGTCCTCGGTATTTTCTTCGGAAGCTTCAGCCTGATTCTCGTCTGTAGCTTCGAGGTCGTCGTATTTCTGAAACAGGAAGTCGTTGTAGGGGAAGCGGGTAAGGTGTATCTGCTTTGCTTTCTCGTAGATTTTCTGTTTGAGCTCGTCGATATTGATGCCTTTTTTGGCGGAGATGAACACCACGTCATCGCCCATGCGGTTCATCCATGTCTCTTTCAGTTCGTCGAGCGATATGTTCTCGCGCGTGGCGGGTGTGAGGTCGTCGGCGTCCTTGGGAGTGAAACTGAATGCGTCTATTTTGTTGAACACCATTATCATGGGCTTGTCAGCACCCTCGCACACGTCGGCGAGCGTGCGGTTCACCACTTCTATCTGCTCCTCGAAGTTGGGATGGGAGATGTCAACCACATGCACCAGAAGGTCGGCGTCGCGCACCTCGTCGAGCGTTGACTTGAACGATTCCACAAGGTGGGTGGGGAGCTTGCGGATGAAGCCTACGGTATCAGTGAGAAGGAAGGGCAGATTGTCTATTATAACTTTTCTCACAGTGGTGTCAAGCGTGGCGAAGAGCTTGTTTTCGGCAAACACATCGCTTTTGCTCAGCAGGTTCATGAGCGTGGATTTGCCCACATTGGTGTAGCCCACCAGCGCAACGCGGGTGAGTTTGCCGCGGTTTTTGCGCTGCATGGATTTCTGGCGGTCGATATGGCGCAGTTCCTCCTTTAGGCGTGAGATTTTGTCGAGGATTATACGGCGGTCGGTCTCTATCTGTGTCTCACCGGGACCGCGCATGCCTATACCGCCTCGCTGGCGCTCAAGGTGTGTCCACATTCGCGTGAGCCTCGGCAGAAGATACTGGTACTGCGCCAGTTCCACCTGCGTCTTGGCGTTGGCCGTCTGCGCGCGCTTGGCGAATATGTCGAGAATCAGGCTCGTGCGGTCGAGAATCTTGATTTTCAGCTCGCGCTCTATGTTGGCAACCTGTTTGGAGGTGAGGTCGTCGTCGAATATGGCCATGCCTATGTCGTTGTCCTCCACATACTGCCTTATTTCCTCAAGTTTTCCTTTGCCTACGAATGTACGCGAATCGGGGCCTCCGAGTTTCTGGAGGAATTTCTTTTCGGTCACCGCGCCGGCGGTGTCGGCCAGAAACTCCAGCTCGTCGAGGTATTCGAGCGCCTTCTGCTCGTTCTGCTGGGGAGTTACGAGTCCCACGAGGATTGCGCGTTCAGATGTTTCTTTGCTTATGATATTGTCGTTCATGTTCAGTTGGTTTGCTTGGATTTATGCGGTTGCGGGAACCGTTTTCTTATAATGTGTGTAATGGCGGCGAAGTTAAGCAGGGTGATGGCCACGGCTATCGCGGCGGCGATGGCGATGGCTACAGAGGGGGAGGCGCTCCCTATGCCCATGTCGGCAAGCGGGCCCCGCCACAGGCGCGATGCCAGCAGCATCAGCCCTACGGAGCCGGCGAGCACAGCGGCGTTTATTGCTCCTACAAGGGTGAAGTAGGTCGAGGCCACGGCACGCGGCGTATACCCCAGCATCATCAGCGAACGTATCTTTTCGCTGTTTTTCTGCAGCAGCAGGAATATGCTGAGGGTGAGTATGGCGAATGCCAGAATGCATATCACCGAACCCACGGCAAGCACTGTGGCCGTGACCACGCTCAGGAAATATGACGCCCGGCGCGAGGTGGCGTTGTCGCCCGCGGCCTCGTAGCCGTGGCTGTCGAGATATTTCTCTATGGCGGGATTGCCGGGGGAGTTCACTTCGATTATGAGGCGGGAGGGGTCGGGAGCGCCGTTGTCGGCGAATGTGGAATTGGCCCACTCCATGAAGCTCTCAGGCACGGCTATGGTGTTGAGGCGCGACGAGAATCCGGCTATGCGGGCGTCGATCCACTGTTGCCGTCCCGCTCCGCTGAGCGATAGCTTTATTGGGAGCATGCCTATCATCGACTCGCTCACGCGCGGCATGTTGCGCGACGATGCGAAGCCGAAGTTATAGAGCGTGAGGTAGTCTTTGCTCACTATCACGGGCACGGGCTTGCCGCTGCCGGGAGTGTAGTCCCAGCCCTGCGGCACGCGGTCGAAGAATTCGGTGGGGATGGATTCGAGAAAGAGAGCCGTCGACATTCCTCGCGAGCCCACGTCGACCGTTGCGGCCACGTTGAATCCGGAGGCTGTGAAGCGTCCTGTGCGGCGCACCCAGGGTTGCGCCTCGATGTCGGCTATGTCGGCCGGTGAGAATGATGTCTGGCCTCCTGTGAGCGATCCCAGGCCCGACACCTTCCGCGAAATCACTATATAGTCGCGCGAGATGAAGGAGTCCTCGGCCTCCATCACGGAGTTGACGTCGGCGTGGAACTGCACGGCTATGGCCACCAGCGCCAACCCCACGAGGTTGGCCAGGGCGTAGCCTGTGAGTTGCGCCGCGCTTATGTTGCGCCTCAGGAGGCGGTGGAGGGCCGATGCTGTTTTCATAGGCATACTGTGGTGGTGAACGGTAATTGAATCTTGTTGCCGACGGAGGTGGCTATCACTGCGGCGTGGTTCTCGCGGGCCTCGGTCTCTATGATGCGTGCCACGGCGGCGTTGTTGCGCTCGTCAAGGTGGCTCACCGGTTCGTCGAGGAGCAGGAAGTTGAACGGCTGGCAGAGCGTGCGCACTATCGCCACACGCTGTTGCTGGCCCACCGAGAGTTGTCCGGCAGGCACTGCGGCTTTCTTCTCGATTCCCAGAGCCGCGAGGGTCTCGAGAATCCATCGTTCCGATTTATGGCGGGTGAGGCGGTTCTTTATCTCGATGTTGTCCATCACGGTGAGTTCGGGAAACAGCATCAGCTCCTGTGGCAGGTAGGCTATGGCCCTCTGCCGCAGACGGCACCATTCATCGGTGCCGATCTGCCTCACGGAACGTCCGTCGAAGAGAATGTCGCCGCTGTAGTCGCCGCGCGAGCCGTAGATGAAGCTGCACATCGACGATTTGCCGGCTCCCGATTCGGCCTCGACCATATAGAAGCCGGGACGGCTGAAACTTATCCGCTTCAGCCATACCTGGGACGTTTTCACCGGTTCGTCATTTTCCATACCGGCGAAAGCGCGCGGCAGTATGTTGTCAAGTGTTATGCTGTCAATCATAGGGCTAAGGTGACGAGCAGTCCCAGCACGGAGCCGAGCGCGGGCGAGGTCTTGTCAACGGGCATCAGCCTCACGTAGAGCCGCTGTGTCTCAAGCTGCATTTCTATGTTCATGCCTTTCTGCATGCCGGGAACGAAGTCAAGCGCCGGCAGCTTGGCGGAGAGGGCGCCCTGCTTGCCGTTGAACACTGTGGTGAGCGAGTTATGCTCTACGGGCTGCAGCGGAGTGTTGGATATGGCAAGGTAGCCGTCCACTGGTCCCATGCGGAGTGTCGAGCCGTAGAAGGGCACTGTCATCATGCCTGTTTGCGGGTCGGTGGCGGTTTTGAGGCCTCCTAAGGCAAAGTAGCCTGAGAAGGTGTCAAGCGCGGAGCGGATTTTCTCCATGGGCATGTGGGCCATGAGCATGATGTGCCATGTGGCGAGCGAGGGTTCTTCCCAGGCCTCTTCACTCACCGGGCCCATTGCCAGAGCCACGGTGCCGTCTACGTCGGCCATGAGCGGTGCAAGCATCGTGAGGGGTGAGGCTCCGAGTCCGGTCATGTTCTCTACGGCGGTGGCCACGGTGTTCCAGTCAACCGACGAGGTGAATTCGGGCCTGAGTCCTGCTGCCGCAACTATGGTCATTTCGGGACCTGTGTAGCGCAGGAAATCCTCGGCTACGGTCTGCGTCTGGGTGAGTTCCATCAGTTCGCCGTCGGGCTTCATGGCGCGGAAGTCGATTCCGAGGCGTTCGGAGTCTTCCATGCCCTGGGCCATGATGCGGTATTCGCCGCCGGTGTTGAGCTCGAAGTTGAACAGCTGCGAGTTGTCCTGCAGGGCGTTGGCTACGCCGATAGACTGCATTACCGACTGCTGTGCGGCGGCGTCGAGCACGGCCTTGAGCGATGCGCCGGGCTGCGGGTCGCGGCTTATCCATCCCTGCGCGCCGCGCATGGTTATCTTCAGGCCTTCGGGGGCGGTCCAGGTCTTGAATCCCTGCGACGATTCGGGGTCGCCGTATTTGCCGACGAATTTCTCGAAGGCTTTCTGGTCGGTGATCTCAAACGTGAGGAAGGGTGTGCGACGTGCGTCTACAAAGAACACCAGATGGCTGCCGTCTATGCTGTGCATCAGTGCGTTGTAGCCCTCGGTGCCGAGCGGCGAGAGGTCGAAGGGCGACCCGGCTATGGATTTCTCGGCCGTGAGAACGGCGCCGTTGGCCGTCAGTCCGGCGAGCGGAAAGAAGCGTCCGGCGTCGAAGGTCATTACGGCCGGAGCTGAGTCGGGAACGGTTGAAAGCAGGTTCACCTGGTCGGGCGAACATGAGGTGAGGGCGCTTCCGAGAGCCGCCAGGCATCCCGCGGCAGTGACTATGCGCCTGATGATGGATGATTTTGCCATGATGACGTGATGGTTATGCTACAGATTAATAACACGCCGGCGGCGTCGACGGTTTTTCTTTTTCTTCTGTCGACACTGCCGGCGGTGATATGTCAGGGTATGTGGCGCGGGGTCACACTTCGAGGTCGAGATTGAACACCTCGTTCCAGGGAAGACCCTGTATGTTGAGCTGCTCCATGAAGGGATCGGGATCGAATTCCTCCACGTTGTGCACACCCGGCTTGTTCCATTTGCCGGTGAGGAACATCATGGCGCCTATCATGGCGGGCACGCCGGTGGTGTAGCTCACGGCCTGCATGCCGGTCTCGCGGTAGGCCTCCTCATGGCTGCAGTTGTTGTAGATGTAGTAGGTGAGGTGCTGGTTGTCTTTGTCCACGCCTGATATGCGGCAGCCTATTGAGGTCTCGCCGTGATAGTTCTCGCCGAGGTCCTGCGGGTTGGGGAGCACGGCCTTGAGGAACTGCAGCGGAACGATTTTCATTCCCTGATAGTCGATGGGGTCGATGCGGGCCATGCCTATGTCCTGAATCACGCGGAGGTGTGTAAGGTATTCCTGGCCGAATGTCATCCAGAAGCGTGCACGCTTTATGGTGGGGAAGTTCTGCACCAGGCTCTCGAGCTCCTCATGGTAGAGAAGATAGCTCTCGCGCGGGCCTATGTTGGGGTAGGTGAGGCTCTTGTGTATTTCCAGCGGGCCGGTGGTCACCCACTTGCCGTCCTGCCAGTAGCGGCCGTTCTGGGTTATCTCGCGGATGTTTATCTCGGGGTTGAAGTTGGTGGCGAAGGCCTTGCCGTGGTCGCCGGCGTTGCAGTCAACTATATCAAGGTATTCCATCTCCTTGAAATAGTGCTTTGCGGCGTAGGCGGTGAATACGGCCGACACTCCGGGGTCGAAGCCGCAGCCCAGTATGGCGGTGAGGCCGGCGTCCTCGAAGCGTTTGCGGTAGGCCCACTGCCACGAGTACTCGAAGTGTGCCTCGTCCTTGGGCTCGTAGTTGGCGGTGTCGAGGTAGTTCACGCCGCATTTCAGGCACGCTTCCATTATGGTGAGGTCCTGATAGGGGAGCGCCACGTTTATCACTATGTCGGGTTTGTGGCGGTTGAAGAGCTCGCACAGCTGCTCAACGGAGTCGGCGTCTACCTGGTCGGTGGTTATGCGTCCGCCGCCTATCTTGCGGGCCACTTCCTCGCACTTGGAGCGGGTGCGTGAGGCGAGCACTATATCGGTGAACACTTCGGGGTTCTGGGCGCATTTGTGGGCCACTACGGTTCCCACGCCGCCGCAGCCGATGATTATTACTTTTGACATCTTTCAGTGAAGAGTTTGAGGTTACGTGGATATAATTGAGTTTCGGTTACGAAAGTTCAGCTAAGATAGTCAATATTGCTTAAACAGACAAATTGCCGTGCGCCGTCAGTTTTCGGGGGCGAACATCGGGTCCCATGCGGGGAGCACGGTGGGCTGCTGGTCGAGCACCTTGAGCACTTTGGCCGGAACGTATTTGCGGTCAACCACAAGGCGGAACATGTATTCGTCGAACCACGGGTCGGTCATCACCAGATGGCCGTCGTTCACGCCGGGGCCCCAGCTGTTTTCCACCATCCAGCGGTCAGGCTTGCCGTTTTTGTCGAGGTTCACGGCCACGAGGGTCATGGCGTGCGACGATGCGGAAGCAAACGAGCGTATGCGGTCGGTCTTGTCCATCTTCATGTCTACGCCCAGCAGCGAGCCGTAGTCGTAGTTGTCGGGGTCAAGGAGTCCGCGCTTGCGGTTGAAGTCTTTGCCCACGTCGCATGAGAAGTACATCGCTGTGGAGTCGGCCAGCGATGCGATGGCCATTTTCTTGATTTCGTCCACGGGCAGGTTCACGTAGGTCCAGTTTTTGCCGTCGAACGTGTGGCGGTCGAGGTCTATCTCATAGAGTTTCCAGTAGGGACGCGAAGGGTCGTTCATCAGCATCACGTAGTTGTCCTTCAGGTTGTTGCCGGCATACTCGCGGTAGAACTCCTGCGGAGTGTAGGTGCGGGTGTCTACTTCGGTGCCTGCTGCGGTGCGGCGTGTCCAGGTGAATTCCACCGGCGGCTGCCCGAGGGTCTGTGCCAGCACGTGGTACACGTCGCCCAGCATACGGTTGATTTCCGTCTGCATCTGGGCGTCGGTGGCTCCCTTGGCTTTCATCTGGCGCAGTGCCAGACCGTCGCGACGCAGAAGCGTGGACAGCGCGCGGTTCAGTCCCGAAGTGGCGTTGCTCGATGCTGTTTCGGGCATCGCCTCGGCGGGTACCACTCCATATTTCATTATGTTGTCGCTCAGGCCGGTAAACTGGCCGCCGTCGCTCAGAGGATTCTTGAACAGCCATTCCACCCAGCGGGAGTCCATCGGGTAGGCTGCTGTCTCGGCCACTGACTGCAGGAAGAGGTTGGCCTTCTCAAGCTGGTCGTAGAAGAAATTGTAGTTCTGCGAGAGCTCGAGCATTGGCAGGTTATGCTTGTTCATCATCTGCGCGCGTAGCACGTTCAGGCCCGTGAACAGCCAGCAGCGGCCCGACGAGCGCTGGTTGGTGATGCCCTTCGAGGGCACGCGGTGGGTGAAATGCTTGTAGTCAACCGGGCGGGAGAGGGCGTCGGCGTTTCCGGCAAGTGCGTCGATAGGATTGGCTGCCAGCGCGTTGCGCAGGGCCTTTTCCGGTGCGGAGGGCGTGTAATTAGCGCGAAGCTGCTCTAAGAGTTCCGGCGAGAGGCTCCCTTTGGCTGCCGGCTGTGCTGCCGGGCAATTGGCGGGCGACAATACGGCCATAGCTGCTATGGCCGCGATGATGAATGGCTTATTGATCATGGCAAATTGATTATTATACCGCAAATATAATAATATTTATAATAATATACATAAAATCCGTGAAGCTCCTCCGGAAAGGTCGGCCTCCGACACTGTGACGGTCAGCCTCCGACACTGTGACGGTTAGCTTCTGGCACTGTAACGGTCAGCTTCTGGCACTGGGAAGGTCGGCCTCCGGCCGTCCATTCAATCTATTCTCCGTCATCCCTATCAAAAAGATCGGACGGCGAGGACGCCGACCCTCCCAGTAAGCCGACGCTCCCAGTAAGCTGACCCTCCCAGTAAGCCGACCCTCCCAGTAAGCCGACGCTCCACGATCCTATATAATGATAGGGTGTAAAAACACGCCGCATTTCCGTTAAGTAAAATTAAGTTATAGCTTGCCGCTGGCTGTCATAATGCCGTGAAACCTGCGCTTTCTCTTGCAAAATGATAAATTCGGACCTTTTCCGACCCTTCTGCAATCAAAATGACGCTGAAAACCCACTTTTTTTAGCATGTTGCAAGCAAAAATCCCCCAAAAACGGCGAGAAAAGTGTTAAAATCGGAAAATATTTGATGAAATGTGTTGCGAACTGAGATAATATCGTTAATTTTGCCAAATCTCATGCAATAGGTTATTGGAGATTCTAAAACAGGATTTCTTAAAAGAACTTAAAGCAGAAAAAAACTCGCGGACGCGGTGCCTGACAGCCGGTCGCCGGCCCCGAGAATGGAAAAGGTAAAGAAGAATAGTTAACATTATGTATAATTTTTATTAGTATGAAAAAGCTGTTTCTATTACTTACAGCTATCGTGACGTTCGCAGTCTGCGCGGCCCAGAACCGCACATACCACGGCACGGTAGTAAGCGCCTCCGACCAGGAACCTTTGGTCGGCGCCACAGTGAAGGCTGTGGGTGGAGGCAACGGCGTTGTGACTAACATCGACGGACGCTTCACCATCACAGTTCCTGCTTCCATAAAGGAAGTGACCGTTTCTTATGTGGGTATGGTATCCCGCACGATGACTCTGTCGGATGGAATGGTCGTTGCTCTCGAATCTGACGCTACTAACCTCGACGAGGTAGTCGTTACCGGCTACGGCTCGGGTAAGAAGCTCGGCTCAGTGGTAGGTTCAGTGCAGGTGGTCAGCAGCAAGGTGCTTGAGGACAATCCTGCTTCGAACTTTGTGGATGCTCTTCAGGGCCAGGTGGCCGGTCTCGCCATTTATTCTACTACCGGTGAGCCCGCTTCAACTCCTTCAAGCATCCGTATCCGCGGTTTCAACTCGCTCGACGCAAGCAACACACCTCTTTTTATATGCGATGGCGCGCCTGTGACTTCCTCGATTTTCAATTCGCTCAGCAATAGCGATATCGAGAGCGTTACCGTGCTCAAGGACGCTGCTTCTACCGCTATCTACGGTAGCCGCGCTGCCAACGGTGTGATTGTGATCACTACAAAGAAAGGCAACTATGGCGAAAAGGCCCGCGTTACCGTCCGTGCCAACGTAGGCTGGACCGCACGCGTTTCCGACAAGGTGGAGATGATGAACTCCGAGGAGTACATCAAATTCCGCGATCTTATCCACTCGCCGGTATCTCAGCCCGAGCGCGATGCCTGGGAAAAATATCATATCGACACCGACTGGAGCAAGGAGCTTATCAAGGACAATGCTTCTCTCTACTCTCTTGAGGCTGCAGTTCGCGGCGGTGGCGAGAATCTCCGCTACTATCTTTCTGTAGGTCACTACAATCAGGACGGTCTTATCTATATGTCGGGTCTTCGCCGCGAGTCTGTGCGCGCAAGTGTCGACTCGAAAGTAAACGACTGGTTCCGTGTCGGTTTTAGCTCCAACTTCGGTTATGAAGCCTACCAGACAAACAACCAGGCTTCCAGCAACGGCGGTCTCTACACAGCCAACCCGTTCTTCCAGTCATACCGTCTGCTTCCTTACGATTCTCCCCGTTATTACACCATCAACGATGCCGGTGCTATTGAATGGGGCGAAAAGGCCGGATTCTACAAATATTCAAATCAGACCGACGCCGCTTTCATGCTCTCGAAGCGTTCGGTTAACCGCAACCGCATCTCTGCCAATGCCAATCTCTACGAGCAGATCAACCCCATCAAGGAGGTGACCCTGCGTGCTCAGCAGTCTATGACTGCCTACGAGAACCGCATCTCCAACGTGCAGCAGCCCAGCGAATCGTTCTACACTCCGATGGGCGACTACGTGAACTTTGACGATTTCGACGGCTTCAACCAGCAGACGATGAGCCGTTACTACTCGTTCACCTATACCAACACCGCTGAGTACCGCAACACTTTCAACGATGTACACAATATTACCGTACTTCTTGGTCAGGAAGCAATCATCAGCAAGACCAACGGATTCGGTGTATTCAGCGAAGGCCAGCCCGGAGGCAACCTCTGGCTGCTCCAGAACGGTACATCCGTTACAATCAGCGATCTCACCCAGACTATTTCCAAGACGGTGATGAACTCTTACTTTGCCAATGCATCTTATAACTACGACGAGCGCTACTTCCTCGACGCATCGTTCCGTCGCGACGGAAGCTCGAAGTTCGCTCCCGGTCACCGCTGGTCAAACTTCTGGTCTGTAGGCGCCATGTGGGATGCCAAGCAGGAATCGTTCCTTCAGGATTATACCTGGCTGAACGCTCTCAAGTTCCGCATCAACTACGGTACCACCGGTAACTCCGGCATCGATCCCTTCCTCTATCAGGGTCGTGTGGCTCCGGGCAACAATTACGGCGGAGGCAACTCACTCGGTATCTCACAGGCTTCCAACAACGAGCTCTCATGGGAAACCGTAAGATCGTTTGACGTAGGCTTCAACGTAGGTCTCTTGGATCGTCTGAATGTAACCTTCGACTACTATCTCAAGAACACCGTGGATATGCTCATGGAAATTCCCTGGAGTACCACCACCGGATTCGGCAGCGGCGAGGCCAACATCGGCTCTATGCGCAACCAGGGTGTGGAACTCGAAGTGAAGGCCGATATATATCAGGATAAAGACTGGTATGTGGGCGCACGCGTGAACTTCAACTACAATAAAAACCAGATTACTAAGCTCTTCAACGGCAAGGACACGTACGCCATGCCCAGCTACGGTCTCTATTATGAGGTGGGCAAGGATGCCAATCAGCTCCGTCAGGTTCGTTTTGCCGGCGTTGACCCCCGCGACGGACGTCCTATGTGGCTCGACAAGAACGGCAATAAGACCAAGACTTACGACGAAAACGACGCTGTGGGCCTCGGCAAGAGCTTTATCGCTCCCTGGACCGGCGGTTTCGGAGTCGATGCACGCTGGAAAGGCCTGAGCCTCCGCGCCGACTTCAACTGGGCAGCAGAGAAATACATGCTCAACTTCATCCGCGGTTTCTATGCCTACGCTCAGCAGGGCACCCAGGCCAACCAGATGAAGGAGATGCTCAACGTATGGACCAAGCCCGGCGATGTGACCGACATTCCTAACGTTGTCGACGTTTACGGTGTAGGTATCGATGCCGACCCCCGCAAGGATACCCGCGTGCTCGAGAACTCATCGTTCCTGCGCATGAAGAATCTTACTGTGGCATATCAGCTTCCCAAAAAGTGGATGGACGCTGCCAAGATGCAGAGCGTGGTGTTCCACTTCACCGGACGCAACCTCTGGACACTTACCGACTTCACCGGCTATGACCCTGAATACGAAAACAACGGCGTGTACACATCGTATCCCAATACCCGTATGTATGAGTTCGGAGTCGAGGTAACATTCTAATTATCCCTAACAGAAAAACAACAATGAAAAAATATATAATAGCTCTTTTTGCCGCATGCTCGATGCTGACTTCCTGTGATATGGATGTCACCAATCCGGGTGTGGAGGATGACATCACTGCGGTGCATGGTGCGAAGGAACTGCTTGCCTGCCGCAACGGTCTCTACAGCCAGCTCCGTTCGCTTACCTCAGGCTCCTATGTGACCTCTGTCGAGCTCCAGATGGACCAGTTCAACGGTGTTAACGGCAACGGTACCCGCGGCGCACAGATTGCCAACGGTTCTCTCAACTCGTCGCTCAGCATTGCCGGCAGCGCTTTCGACGGCTGCTACAATGTGATTGCCAACGTAAACTACATGCTCGGACGTGCCGACGCCATCATCTCCGGCGGCTCGCTCACAGCCGAGGAACTTGCCGACGTAGAGCGCTATATCGGTGAGGCCAAGACTATCCGCGGATATGTTTATTTCTATCTGCTCGACCACTTCGTTCAGAATCCCGCTACCGTTGACCGCAACACTGAGGGTCTCGGCATGCCTATCGTCGACAAGTATGCTCCCTCGGGCAACACCGGCAGCTATCCCGGCCGCAGCACAGTGCAGGCTCTTATCGACCAGATCAACAATGACCTCACCGATGGCTACACCGCTCTCGCAAAGTATGAGCAGGCTAATTCGGTGGTATGCGGTCCCAACGATTCATACCTCAACACTTATGTGATCAAAGCTCTCCAGGCCCGTATGGCTCTTGTGCTCGGTGACAACGCCACCGCCATGACACGTGCCAGTGAAGTTATCGCCAACACCAACTATGACCTCGTTTCGGGTGACGCCTATGTTGACATGTGGACATACGACGAAGGCGACGAGCTCATCTTCGTTCCCTATGTGGACGCAGCTGAATATTCTACTGTAGGTTCGTTCAACGACGCGTGGAACAACTATCAGTACATGCCTACCTTCAGCGACTATCTGCCTTCGTTCACCACTCTCATGCAGTATGACGTGAGAAATGACATTCGTTTCAGCACATTCTTCAAGGCTGCCAACCTCTCGATTGCCGGCAGCACCTATGGAGCATACCAGTTCATGAAGTTCCCCGGCAACCCCGAAATCCAGGGCTCGGCTTCCAACCGCTACCGCAACAAACCCAAACCCTTCCGTCTGAGCGAGCAGTATCTGATTCTTGCAGAAGCAGCCGCTCTTGAAGGAAACACCACTGTGGCCAACAACGCTCTCAAGACTCTCCGTGAGAACCGCATCGAGGGTTACACCCACACCGATCTCGCCGGCAACGAACTGCTCGAGGCCGTTCGTCAGGAGCGCACACGCGAGCTTATCGGTGAAGGCTTCCGCATGAGCGACCTCCGCCGCTGGGGCGTAGGCTTCACCCGCGACGGTGAATACCCCGTCAACCCCGCCATGGAATCAAACTGGGTACTCGCAGGTCTCGCCGTTACTTATCAGCCCAACGACTACCGCTATATATGGCCTATCCCCGCTGCCGAGATGGATATCAACCCGCAGCTCAAGGGCCAGCAGAACCCCGGTTACTAATTAATTCGTGAACTATTTAATTCGTAAACAGCAATGAAATTCAATAAGATATATGCGATAGCCCTCGCTGCTCTCACACTGACAGCGTGCTCGGACGACGACGACAACGGTCTGAACAGCACCTCAGGCGTGACCGTACAGATGCAGCAGTCGACCATGAGTGTGTCGGAGGACATGCAGCAGGGTGTTTACTACAAGGTTCCCATCGTGGTTACCGGCGAGGCCAACGGCCCCGTTGAGGTTACCGTAGAGGTTCAGGGCACAGGTACAACTCCCGCCACTGAAGACGAACACTACGTGATCACCGACAAAACCATCACCATCGACGCCGACACTCAGATCGGTTACGTGGAGTTCTATCCCAAAGGTGATGACGTGATTAACGATGACCGTCAGTTCATCGTCACAATCACCGGAGCCAAAGGCGCCACTATAGGCACCGAAAGCACCTGCATAGTGACCCTTATAGACAACGAGAGCCTTCTTCCCAGGGCATACGAGAAGATTCAGGGCACTTATGTTGTCACTGCCGATGGCGAAGACCCATTTGTGGCAAATGTAGTCGGTGTGGCCGAAGGTGAAGAAGGATATCCCACCAAGCTTTTCATTACCAACTTCTACGATCCCGATTTTGAGGACATTGAATGTAACTTCTCATACGACGCCGCAAATGGAACCGGCTCTGTAGCCATGCCTCTCGGCGTTAAGGTCGGCGGTCCGTGGAATTTCGGCAGCAAATATGGAGTATGTGATGTTGTGATGTGCTCGGTCAATAATGGTGCAGTTGTAACCTCCGGCGACGCTGTAGGTACTACCGATCCTGAATTTAAATCATTCACATTTGATAAATCCTTAATCGGAGTACTCTATACAAACCCCGGAGGCGCATTCACGGGAGCAACCTATTTCTGGTTTGATAATTGCAAATTCACAAAGCAATAAGAAGATAATCCGTACATAATACGCCATTAATCAAAGGCGCGCGCCATCCCCCGGGCGGGGTTGACGCGCGCTTTCTGTAGTGATCTCTGCCGCTCGATTTGTAGATGTGCCGTAAATTGTATAATTTGGCAACGATATTCGCAGAATTAGAACCTCACTTACCGTTTATGGGTTACGAAAGTATAAGAAGAGCTATAGCGAGGGCGGCCGGGCTGCCGCGGCGCGTGGTGCGCTTCTACGTGGACGGTTTCCGGTCAATGACGGTGGGGCGTTCGCTCTGGGCGCTTATCATCATCAAGGTGGCGATACTGTTTCTGGTGTTCAAGCTGTTCTTTTTCCGCGACGAGCTTGCCACGCGTTATGATACGGACGCGGAGCGGGCCGACGCCGTGAGGCAGGAACTTGTGGAGCGGAGCGCCGGAGCCGACGTGCTTCCGCCTTCGGCCCGCGAGCACCGCTGAACCCGGCTTTATCACCCGACATAATCAAAATTCAATAATACAAAAGTAAACATCTTATGGACAATCTAATGAGCGTGGTCGACTGGTCGAGGGCGCAATTCGCCCTTACAGCCATGTACCACTGGCTATTTGTCCCGCTCACCCTGGGCATCTCGGTGATAGTGGCAATCATGGAGACCATCTATTACCGCACCCGCAGCGAGCGCTGGCTTGCCATCACAAAATTCTGGATGCTGCTCTTCGGCATCAACTTCGCCGTGGGCGTGGCCACCGGCATTATCCTTGAATTCGAGTTCGGCGCCAACTGGTCGAACTATAGCTGGTTTGTGGGCGACATATTCGGCGCGCCGCTTGCCATCGAGGGATTGCTGGCGTTCTTCATGGAATCTACGTTCATAGCCGTGATGTTCTTCGGCTGGAAGCGCGTGAGCCCGAAATTCCATCTTGCCTCCACATGGCTCACGGCCATAGGCGCATCGCTGTCGGCGCTCTGGATTCTCGTGGCAAATGCGTGGATGCAGTATCCCGTGGGCATGGAGTTCGATCCGGCGCAGATGCGCAATGTGATGGACAACTTCTGGGCCGTGGTGTTCTCGCCCGTGGCCATGCATAAGTTCTGCCACGCCATGTTCTCAGGCTGGGTGCTGGCCGGAATATTCGTGATAGGTGTAAGCTGCTGGTTCCTTTTCAAGGGGCGCAACGAGGCAATGGCCCTCAGCTCCATCAAAGTGGGCGGCTGGACCGCCGCCGTGGGCATGCTGCTCACGCTCTGGTCGGGCGACGGCTCGAGCGTCGACGTGGCCCGCGTGCAGCCCATGAAACTTGCCGCGATGGAAGGCCTCTACCGAGGCGAGAACGGCCAGAGCATAGTGGCCTTCGGCATCCTCAACCCCGAAAAGACTCCCACGAACGACGCCGATCCCTATCTGTTCCATATCTCCATACCCTACGGCCTTTCGTTCCTCGCCACCCACAATCCCCACGGTTTCGTTCCCGGCATCGAGGACCTCATCGAAGGCCGCATGCTCGATGCCGAGGGAAATCCCGTGAAAGCCGAGTCGTATGCCCAGCGCATGGCCATAGGACGGCAGGCCCATGAGGCTCTCCGCGCCTTCGACGCCGCTTCGGCCGCCGGCAACACAGCCGCCGCCGACTCTGCCGCCCTCGTGCTCAAGGAAAACTACCGCTACTTCGGCTACGGCTACCTCAACTCGCCCGAGGAAGGCGTGCCGCCGGTTGCAATCACCTTCTATGCCTTCCACACCATGGTGCTCACCGGCGGCCTGCTGGCTCTGGTGATAGCCCTTGTGCTGATTTTGGTCTACCGCCGTCCGCAGCTCATGCGTCACCGCTGGATACAGTGGGTGGGCATGCTCTCCATCCCGGTGGTATGGGTATGCAGCCAGGCCGGATGGGTAACGGCCGAGGTGGGCCGTCAGCCCTGGATAATCCAGGACATCATGCCTTGCACCGCCGCCATATCCGACATCTCGGCCGGCACCGTGCAGACCACCTTCTGGATGTTCGCAGCCGTGTTCACGGCCTTCCTCGCCGCCGAAATCGGCATAATGCTGCGCCAGATTTCCAAGGGATCGCTAAAAAATTATGACAACCCTGAAAAATAACCGTCCATGGACCTTTTGAATTGTCTTCAGAATTATTGGTGGCTGCTCATCGCCGTGCTCGGCGCAGCCTTGGTGTTCCTGCTCTTTGTCCAGGGCGGACAGTCTATGCTCATGGGGCGCATGACCGACGTGCAGCGCACCCTCACCGTCAACTCGCTCGGACGCAAGTGGGAACTCACGTTCACCACCCTTGTGGTGTTCGGCGGAGCCTTCTTCGCCTCCTTCCCCCTGTTTTACTCCACCAGCTTCGGCGGCGCCTACTGGCTGTGGATGCTCATTCTGTTCAGCTTCATCCTGCAGGCCGTGAGCTATGAATTCCGCTCAAAGCCCGGCAACCTCTTCGGCACCCGCACTTACGACTGCTTCCTGTTCATCAACGGCTGCGTGGGCTGCCTGCTGCTCGGCGTGGCCGTGGCCATGTTCTTCTTCGGCGCAGAATTCACCGTCACCAAGACCAACCTGCTCGATGCCGGCTCGCCCGTGATCTCGAGCTGGGTTCCCTCCCACGGCTTCGAGGCCATCTTCAACTGGAAGAACCTCGTGCTGGGCGTAGCCGTGCTCTTCCTGGCCCGCACCAATGCCGCCCTCTACTTCGTGTTCAACATCCGCGACGATGCCGACTTCACGCGCCGCAACCGGCGCCGTGTGCTGGTGAACGGCCTGGTGTTCGCCGTGTTCTTCGTGCTCTTCGCCGTCCTTCTGCTCACCGCCCGCGGCCAGCAGACCACCGGACTCCATTCGGCCGAGTGGGTTGACTACAAATATCTCCACAACTATCTGGAGATGTGGTGGGCGCTCGCGCTGTTCCTCATCGGGACCGTGGCCGTGCTCTACGCCATATTCGCCGGAGCGCTTACCCAGGCCCGCTACGGCGTGTGGCTCTCGGGCATCGGTACCGTGCTCGTGGTACTCTCGCTCTTCTTTGTGGCCGGATACAACGACACCCCCTACTATCCCTCGCTGCTCGACACATCCTCCTCGCTCTCCATCCGCAACAGCTCGTCGTCGCTCTTCACCCTCAAGGTAATGAGCTGGGTATCCGTCATCACCCCCTTCGTGATTGCCTACATAGCCTATGTGTGGAACCGCATGGACATCCACGGCATCACTCCCCGCGAAATGAAAGAAGACTCCCACAAATACTGAGCCTCCGACTTCAATCGGTTTGAAAATCCGGTGTGCCCTTCTCTGGCACACCGGATTTTTTAGCGGTTAAAGCCGACAAGAACCGATAAATCTATTATATTTGTAAAATAATCAGAGATCGAACCATACGACATGAAATTCACAATTATTCTATATTTATTTCTTTTCGCAGGAATACTCCGGACTCTGGGAAATAACGATATAAAATCCGGTTCTTGCAGCATAGAAATAGTAGCGGATAATAATGACATTCTTTCCATAACAGCCTTTGTGCCGGTATTTTTTGACTATGAATTCGACCGGAATGAAATTGTTCGTTAAAAACGGCAACAGATATAAGGCAACAATTCCAATGGATACAGAGAAATCCTTAATCGGGTTGTCCATAAAAAAACAATTTGAGCAAGAGGAGTTGTTTTTGGGGGCATTTCAAGGTTCCGAAATAATTATAAAATATTCTGATGGTAATTTTGATAGCCCGAATCCTTTATGGATTGATTTTTGCGACGGTAAGAAAATAGTCAATGTAATTGAACGCTTCGAGACCTTCAGAGGCATCGCTCCCCAAAAGGTCTATTCCGATTGGAAGAAATATCTGAAATTCGAGATGGATTCACTCCTTCCGAAACGTATGGTCTATGCGTTGAATGACATGAATCTTCCTGACAGTGTTGTTGACCCGCTCATATCTTCCTTAACGCGGAGATATATCGTTGGCAGAATTTTGACATATCGGAAGGACGCAAAATCTTTCTATGGGTTGGAATTTGACGAGGTTCCTGCGGATTTTTATTCATTTTTAGGAACCAAAGGCATATTTGATGATATTACCTCAACGCTTTATTGGGGCAGATTTGATTTCTTTCACTCACTACTGGGATTAAACGTCTTTGGCATCTCTCCAATACGGGAGTCAGATATTACCCAGTGGAAGTATGAAGTAGCTGGGAAATTGTATCAGTTTACAGGGAAACTACCAGAATCGGTAATGGATATATTTGCGGCGACATCCTATATATCACAGTTGGAAAATGAAAATCTACCGTTGACCCAAAAGCAGAAAAAAAACATAGTCGATTATTTTCAGGAATCGGGATTAAAGGATATTCTTTTCAAGTATGATGAAGAAATCAATAAGAATAAAGAGACAAAAAAACAATTATTCAATCTGGCTGCTGAACATAAATCATTTAATCTGACGGAAGTATTGAAAAAACATGCCGGAAAACCTGTGGTGGTGGATTTCTGGAACACTTGGTGCGCTCCCTGTCTTTCAGTATTGAGAATGAATATGAGTGTCGACGATTATGAACTTCGGGAAGGCATAGTACATATTTACGTATGCGACACAAGCTCCGATGAGAAATCCTGGGAAGCACATGCCCGTAAAGTCGGTGGAATACATTACCGTATAACGGAAGATGATATGGAAAGAAAATTAGGCATATCAGCTTTCCCAAAATTGATTTTCTTAGACCGATCACATAATATCGCGTTGGAATTTAATAGGGCGCCTTTACTCGCAGAATATCAAAAGGCTTTGACTTCTCTTATCGAATAGCAGAATGACTAAAAGGAATCCGGTAATAAAAAACTTTATTGAAAAGAATTTTATTACCGGACAATCACATTTTCAGGCATCTTACTGTATTTCAGCCTCTTCAGAGCTTTCATCCTTTCGGTTAAGATCTGAACAGTATAATCCTGAGCCATAATGTCGAGGGATACATTTCCCTTCCGACATAGTACCGTTAGATGTCTCAAACATACATCTATCGCCTCGTTTCTTACCTTCGCATGCTTCAATCTTGGGAGCAGTTTCACCTTCTGTTGCATCAGGAGGCATTAATTCTTGGTTTTCTTTTTCTGTTTTCATAGTTTTAATTAATTTTTAAGATAAATATATTTAGATATCCAAATTCCCTTTTCAGGGAAGACCAGATTCGTTATAACACCATTGGGAGGGAGTTAAATCTACTATGCTAATAATATTTGTGGGTCTGATTTGAAATAGATACCTTTACAGTGTTGAATCCTGGTAGCCCTGTGCAATCAAGCTATCGGGTTTTGTTTTATATCTGTAAAGATAAAGATTTACACCGGGGTGACCAAATATATGGCCGGGCATCTTCCAATGCGTCCATTTTTATTGTAAGTTTGGAGTGAAATGAATATCTTTGGTGTATGGCACAGAATTTTCTCGACAAATCTATTAGTAACGGCTCCCGGCTTATGCAGTGGGACCGGCTTATTTGCGATAAGCGCTTCGGCCTCGAGTCGTATCACGACTCGAAGGCTGGGGTGCGCAGCGACTTTCTGCGCGATTATGACCGTCTGGTGTTCTCGTCGCCGTTCCGGCGGCTGCAGAACAAGACGCAGGTGTTTCCTTTACCGGGAAGCATCTTCGTCCATAACCGATTGACGCACAGCCTGGAGGTGTCGTGCGTGGGACGGTCGTTGGCGCGCGAGGTCTCGCTTGCGCTGCGCCGCAAGTATGCCTCCGAACCGTGGGTTGACCGTCTCGACGCCCTCAGCGAGATAGTGTCTGCCGCATGTCTGGCCCACGATCTTGGCAATCCGCCCTTCGGCCACAGCGGCGAGAAGGCCATTTCGAGCTTCTTCAGCGAGGGCCCGGGTCGTGAGCTGCAGTCGAGCCTCACGCCGCGGCAGTGGACCGATTTCACCCGCTTCGAGGGCAATGCCAACGCTTTCCGTCTGCTCACGCACCAGTTCAACGGGCGCCGCCCCGGAGGCTTCGCCATGACCTACTCCATGCTCGCCTCCATAGTGAAGTATCCCTACGAGTCCACTCTGGCCGGAGGCCGCAATAAGTTCGGATTCTTCGCTTCGGAGGCCGAATCGTTCATCAAAGTGGCCGACGAGCTGGGAATGCTGCCAAAACCGGGCCCCAACGGCGAAGTGCGCTACGCGCGCCACCCGCTCGTGTATCTCGTGGAGGCGGCCGACGACATCTGCTACGAGGTGATGGACATAGAGGACGCCCACAAGCTCGGGCTGCTGCCTACCGACCGGGTGATTGACCTCTTCCTGGGCTTCTTCTCGCCCGAGCGGCGCGCCCGCAAGCTCGAGGTAATGGAGCGCGTGGCCGACCCCAACGAGAAGATTTCCTATCTGCGCTCGGCCGTGATAGGGGCGCTTGTGGAAGCGTGCGCTGCAGTGTTTGTGGAAAACGAGGAGTCCATACTTGCCGGAGAGTTCAGCGGGCCGCTCATAAACCACATGCCCGAACTCGAGCGCGAGGGCTACGCCCGCTGCGACCGCCTCTCATGGGAAAAAATCTACCGGTCGGCCGATGTGGTAAACATAGATCTGGCCGGTACGCGCATCATCTCCTTCCTGCTCGAAAAATTGGTGGAGGCCGTGCGCTATCCCACGCTCAATTACTCGCAGCTGCTTCTCTCGCAGGTGCCGCAGCAGTATGAAGTCAACTCGTCCGACCTCTGCACCAAGCTCCAGGCCGTGGTTGACCACGTTTCGGGCATGACCGACGTCTACGCCCTCGACCTCTTCCGCCGCCTCAACGGCATGAGCTTGAAAATCAACAACTGAGACCATATTATAAGACTTATAAAAATATAAGATTTATAATATTTATAAGAATTCCAAGAAACCTGGCTGATTTTGCGGGGAAAATGCGTAATTTTGCATGATATTTAGACTACTATGCCCTTTCTGCTGCTCAAAAACGTCTATAAGCCTGATGCAAAATAAAATACCTACATCAAAAGCCGTAAGGGGCGCCCGGGCCATCTCGATTGTGAGTGTGGCGCTGGTGCTTCTGATTCTCGGCACGATGGGACTTACCGCCTTCACCGCACGCCATGTGACCACCGACCTGCGTGAAAGGCTGGGATTCGTTGTGGTGGTCGACGACGAGGCTGGGGCCCTGTCTCCCGACAGTCTGAAAGCCGTGTTTTCCGCCGCTCCGCAGACAGCCTCCGTACAATACCGTTCGGCCGAGGAAGTGCGCACCCGCTGGATAGCCGAGATGGGCGCGGGCGACGAAGCTCTTTCCGACCTCGGCATCAACCCGTTCCTGCCCGAATTTGAGGTGAGCGTGAAAGAAGCGTGGAGCTCGCCCGACAGCATAGCTGCCGTGGCCAACGCCTACACCGACCTGCCGTGGGTTTACGACGTGCATGTGCACGACGCGATAGTAAGCAACGTCAACGCTACCATCAACACCGCCATGGCCATAATGACCGTCATGGCATGCGCGCTCATACTCATCTCGTTCGCGCTGATAAACAACACCGTGCGTCTCACCATCCACTCGCGCCGCTTCGCCATACAGACCATGAAGTATGTTGGTGCCACCGATGGCTTCATAACGCGCCCTATAGTGATCGAGAGCACCCTCCACGGTCTTCTGGCCGCAGCGGAGGCCGCAGTGGTGCTGATAGCCGCAGTGTTCTATCTCGAGCATATACGTCCAGGAGTGATTGAATGGATCACATGGCAGGGGATAGCCTGGACCGTCGGAGGCATGTTTGCCGCCGGCGCGGCCCTGTGTGCCTTCACCTCCTGGATAGCCACCCGCAAATACCTCCGCAAGCATTACGAAGACTTGTTCTGAACTATAGATTACCAAAGAATAACAACATCCCGTAAAGTCAGATTATGGCAAAAAGACCTTCCGATATCCGCCGCGCTTCGCAGGCCGACGGCGAAATAGAAAAAGAATCGAAAACGCAATTTCCTCTTGTGAGGACCAATTTCATACTCATGGCAATCGCCGGGCTTATGATTGTGCTCGGCTTCGTGCTCATGGCCGGCAAAGGCTCAACGCCCACGGAATTCAACCCCGACATTTTCTCGGCTCGCCGCGTGGTCGTAGGCCCCACCATCTCCTTCCTCGGCTTCCTCTTCATGGGCTTCGCCATCATGTGGTCGGGAAAATCACGTTCCACCAAAAACACCGAAGAATAAGCCATGGACTGTATCGACGCACTCATCATGGGCATTGTGCAGGGCCTCGCCGAATACCTGCCAATCAGTTCAAGCGGCCATCTTGAGATCTGCCGCTCCATCCTCGGCCTCGACCTTTCGGGAGCTGATGCGCTTGAATTCGACCTCACGCTTCACGTGGCTACCGTGCTGAGCACCATCGTGGTGCTGTGGCACGAGTTTCTGCCGCTGTGCAAGTCGTTTTTCACTCTCCGCAACGACGCCAACACCAACTACGTGCTGAAAATCCTTCTCTCCTGTGTGCCTGTGGCCATAGTAGGCCTCTGCTTCAAGGATGTGGTGGAAGGCTTCTTTGGCGGCGGTCTCACGATAGTGGGCGTATGCCTGCTTATCACGGCCGCTCTGCTCTACTTCGCCTACGCCTTCCGCACCCGCCCCGACTCCGAGTCGGCTGCCGGGGGACACAAGGAACGCGGACATGATATAACCTGGCGCGATGCATTCATCATAGGCTGCGCCCAGGCTGTTGCCGTGCTTCCGGGCCTGAGCCGCTCAGGCACCACAATCGCCACCGGACTCATGCTTGGCGACCGCCGCGACAAGGTGGCCCAGTTCTCTTTCTTCATGGTGATTATCCCCATTCTCGGCGAAGCCCTTCTCGATGTCAAGGACATGGCTGCCGGAAGCTCCGCAGCAGCCCAGGCCATAGGCTGGGCACCGCTGGCCATAGGCTTCATGGCATCGTTCGTTGTGGGATGTGCCGCATGCCGCTGGATGATTTCGCTGGTGAAACGCGGCAAGCTCGTGTGGTTCGCCTACTATTGCGTGGTCGTGGGCCTGCTCTGTATTTTCTGGAACATGTTCTAACCAACCCGGCTCAGGAATGGACTTCATTACAGGCGAAATACTTTATATAGACAAACCACTTGGCTGGACCTCGTTTGATGTGGTGAAGCGCGTGCGCGCCTCGCTTCTGCGCCGCATAGGCCTGAAGAAGATGAAGGTGGGCCATGCCGGAACGCTCGACCCTCTCGCCACCGGAGTGATGATTGTGACCACCGGCCGCGCTACCAAACAGATTGAACGCCTGCAGGCCGGCGTAAAGGAATATGTGGCCACCATAGCTCTGGGCGCCACCACGCCATCATTCGACCTCGAAACGGAGATTGACGCCCGTTATCCCACCGACCATATCACCCGTGCGCTCGTGGAGCAGACACTCCCTCGCTTCACCGGCGAGATAAGTCAGATTCCGCCCTCGTTCAGCGCCTGCAAGATAGAAGGACGCCGCGCCTACGAGATGGCGCGCTCCGGCGAGGAAGTGGAGCTGAAGCCCAAGACGCTCGTGATTGACGAGCTGGAGCTTCTTGACTTCTCGCCCGAGAGCATCACACTCAGGGTGGTGTGCAGCAAAGGCACCTACATCCGCGCACTGGCCCGCGACATAGGCGCTGCCCTCGGCTCGGGCGGCCACCTTACGGCCCTGCGGCGCACGCGCGTGGGAGAGGTCACCGAAGACCTTTGCCTGACCGTAGACCAGACCGTGGAGCTGATACGCGCCGTGGAGCTTACTTATCCCGAAGACTTCACGCCGCCGGTACGACGCCAACCGGCCTCAAAATCCAAACAAACCGAATAAAAACGCGTTAACCGAATAAATAAGATCCTTCTCCTTTATGAAACTATCGCAATTCAAATTCAAGCTGCCCCAAGAGCTTATAGCCCAGTATCCCGTGGCCGAACGCGACCAGTCACGCATGATGGTGATAAACCGTGCGAGCGGTGAAATCGAACACCGTATATTCAAGGATATCATCGACTATTTCGACGACGGCGATATCTTTGTGTTCAACGACACCAAGGTGTTTCCCGCCCGTCTGTTCGGCAACAAGGAAAAGACCGGAGCACGCATTGAAGTGTTTCTGCTTCGCGAGCTCAATGCCGAAAACAAACTGTGGGACGTGCTTGTGGAGCCTGCCCGCAAAATCAGAATAGGCAACAAACTCTACTTCGGCGACGATGAGTCTATGGTGGCCGAAGTGATCGACAACACCACCTCGCGCGGCCGCACCCTCCGTTTCCTCTACGACGGCCCCCATGAGGAATTCAAGAAGGCTCTCTTCGCCCTGGGCCAGACCCCTCTGCCCGCCTACATAAACCGCGAGCCCGAACCCTCCGACGCCGAGCGATACCAGACCATATATGCTGCAAATGAAGGCGCAGTGGTGGCTCCCGCCGCAGGCCTCCATTTCAGCCGCGAGCTTCTGAAGCGTCTGGAGATAAAAGGCATCTATCAGGCATTCCTCACCCTCCACAGCGGCCTTGGCAACTTCCGCGAAATCGACGTGGAAGACCTCACCAAGCACCGCATGGACTCCGAGCAGATGGAGGTGACACAGGCGCTGGTGGATATGGTGAACGGTGTGAAGGACGCCAATCATCGCGTGTGCGCAATAGGCACCTCGGTGCTCCGCGCCATAGCGAGCGCCGTGAGCATGAGCGGCCACATGAAGACGTATACCGGCTGGACCAATAAGTTTATCTTCCCGCCCTACGACTTCACCGTGACCGATGCCCTGCTTACGAATTTCCACCTTCCTTATTCCACTATGCTCATGATGGCCACCGCCTTCGGTGGCTACGATCTGGTGATGAAGGCCTACAACGAGGCCGTGAAGGAGAAATACCGTTTCGGAGCCTACGGCGACGCAATGCTGATACTCTAATTCCCTGCCATGGCCTGCCGCGACAGCGAATACCTTACCATAGCAGCTCCTTCCCGCGCGATTGTGCGCGAGAAGATGAGCCGCTTTCTGGCATTTGCCGCTCCGGCATCCACCCCTGAGGAGGCGCGCGCGTTCGTATCCGCGAAAGCCAACGAATACCATGACGCACGCCACTGCTGCTGGGCCTATTCCATAGGCGCCGACGGCTCCGTAACGGCATCAAACGACAACGGAGAGCCCTCCGGCACCGCAGGAAAGCCTATTTTGGGCCAGATACGTTCCCACGGCCTCACCAATGTGGTGGTGGCGGTGGTGCGTTATTTCGGCGGCATCAAGCTCGGCACATCCGGCCTTATCGCTGCCTACCGTGCCGCCGCGTGCGAGGCTCTTGACGCGGCTCAGACCGTTACCGCCCACGAAATGGCGTCGCTCACCGTCACGTTCCCTTACATAGCAATGAACGATGTGATGCGGGCCCTCAAGAATTCCGAAGCCGCCATAACCGGCCAGGAATTCGACAACACTTGCTCCATCACTGTCTCAATCCGGGCCGACCGCGCCGAGGCCATGAAGACACTCCTTGAGGGAGTGGACGGCACCTCGGTTTCCGACCCCGTAAATCTTTTCTGATTCTCCTCACTCCAATCATTACTCTTACAAGCAATGGACAAAGCACTTAAGGCTAAACTCAGCAAAGACCCCGACGGACTCCAGACCTACGAGTACATAGCCAACAACATCCAGGAGATTGACCCCATTCTCGACGAACTAATTGAAAACATGGTGACCGTTGACCCCAACGGACAGTTCACCGTGAGCGCCGCCCGCTATCTCAACGCCATAGACAGCGAAAAATATGCACCCCAGATCTCGCGCCTGATTGAGGCTGCGATCGACAAGGACCGCGAGCGCAACTATCTGGCCCAGCTCCTTCCCTCGATATGGGGCGAGGACTACGAGGCCCGTCACGAAGAGCTCAGCGCCGCCGACAACAACTTCCGCCGAATCTACAAGCGCGTGTATCCGGCCGGAATCTAAGCGTCCGTTTTATAATAATGACTAAACGAATCCTACCGGCGATAGCGGGCCTCTTCCTGTGTATCGCTGCCGCAACCACATCAAAAGCCATTCCAGCAATGCAGAATCCATCCGCAACTCCCGCCGCCGGGACAGGCGACGTAAAGGTGGAAATGACCACCTCGCTCGGCAATGTCACGCTGCTTCTCTACGGCGACACGCCCAAACACCTCCGCAACTTCGTGAAACTCGTCTCGGAGGGCTATTACGACGGCCTGCTGTTCCACCGCGTAATCCGCGACTTCATGGTTCAGGGCGGCGACCCCGACTCGAAGGACGCTCCCGCCGGAAAACTCCTTGGTAGCGGTGACCCCGACTACAAAATCGACGCCGAGATAATGCCCGACCGCCATTTCCACAAACGCGGAGCGCTTGCCGCAGCCCGCGAGGCCGATGCGGTGAACCCCGACCGCCAGTCGAGCGGCTCGCAGTTCTATGTGGTTACCGGCCGCATGTTCTCTCCCGGCCAGCTCGACGCCATGGAGCAGCGCATGCGCCACGCCCGCATGCAGGAGATTTTCGATACACTCACCGCACAGAACCGCGACACCATCATGACCTTGCGCCGCAACCGCAATCAGGCCGGGCTGCAGGCTCTTCAGGACGAGCTTAACCGCCGTACGCAGGAGATAGCCAAAACCGAACCCGCGGTAGGCTTCACACCCGAACAGCGCGAAGCTTATACAACCGTGGGCGGCACGCCGCATCTCGACGGCGGCTATACCGTGTTCGGCGAGGTGCTTTCTGGCATGGACGTAATAGACCGCATACAGCAGGTGGAGACCGACGGCAACGACCGTCCTCTGGAGCCGGTGAAAATCCTGAGCATGAAGGTGCTCAATCCCTGACAGATGATTCCTTATTCCACATTCACTCTCTCCAACGGACTGCGTGTGGTCCATCACTATGACGTCGCCTCGCCGCTCGTACACGTAAATCTGCTTTATAACGTCGGCGCGCGCGACGAGAATCCTTCCCACACCGGCATGGCTCATCTCTTCGAGCATCTGATGTTCGGAGGGTCGCTCAACTTGCCTGATTTCGACGGCGCCCTCGAACTTGCGGGAGGATCAAACAACGCCTGGACCTCCAATGATTTCACAGATTTCTACGAAAGCATACCGCCGGTGAATCTCTCCACCGCATTGCGTGCCGAGGCCGACCGCATGGAGCAGCTGCTTCTCACCGACCGTTCGCTCGAAGTGCAGCGCAAGGTGGTGGTGGAAGAGTTCAAGCAGGTGTGTCTCAACCGTCCTTACGGCGATTTCGGCCATATTCTGCGGTCGCTGATATACCGTGAGCATCCCTACCGCGTACCAACTATCGGACGGTGTCCCGAAGACATCATGGAGTGTCCGGCCGAGGAGATACGCCGCTTCTATCACACACATTATTCTCCCTCCAATGCCGTGCTGGCCATAGCGGGTCCAGTGACTCTGGAGGAGGCACGTCGCGAGGTCGAACGGTGGTTCGGGCCGGTAAAGCCGCGTCCCGTGGCTCCGCGCCTCTATGCGCCGGAACCTGAAATCACCGAGGCTCGCCGTCTCAGTGTGACGCGCCCCGTGCCGCAGACCTCCGTCACCATCTGTTTCCCCATGGTGGCATATATGGCTCCGGGCTATCGCGAGGCCGACCTTATAACCGACGTGCTTGCCTCCGGTATTTCCTCGCGCTTCTACCGGCGGCTGGTGATGGGCACCGATATTTTCACCTCGGCTGATGCCTCCATATCAGGCTCCGACGAGCCCGGCTATCTGAAAGTGAGCGGATGGCTGCGCGGCAACAGCGATGCCGATGTGGCCCGCGCCGAAGCCGCCCTTTGGGCTCAGATTGAGGAAATGGCCACTGACGGCCCGTCGGATTACGAGCTCGAAAGCGCTCTCAACCGCTTCGAAAGCCGCACGCTCCTCGGCTCCGTGAGCTGCCGTTCTAAGGCGTTGCTTCTCGCCACGGCCGTGATGCAGAATGTGGATATAAATACCCAGATAGATTACTATCGGGCGGCCACATCATCCGGCTTACGCGCAGAAGCCTCGCGCATCCTGCGCCCCGAGCGCTCCTGCACCCTCATATACCGCGCCGAATAGCTTAGGACGTCTGGGAAGGTCGGCGTCTTTATCTGGGAAGGTCGGCGTCCCCGCCGTCCTTTTTTCCGACGGCCGGAGACCGACGCTCCCAGTCACCCGTTCCCAGTGCCCCCGTTCCGAGTTCCGACAAAAAAAGAGTGGCGATCTGATATCGCCACTCCATGTATTGCTGTTTTTATATTATCGGGGAGATTATGCTCCTAACATGTTCTTTACCTTATTGAGCACGTCGGTGGGGGTGAAACCGAATTTCTCGTCGAGAACCTTGTAGGGTGCGGAGGCTCCGAAGCGCTCCATACCGTAGATTGTGGCGGATGCTCCGGCTACCTCGCGAAGGGTCGAGGGAAGGCCGGCGGTAAGTCCGAACACCGGTACTCCGGCGGGAATCACGCTTGCGCGATAGTCTGCAGGCTGGTCCAGGAACACACCGAGCGAAGGCACTGAAACCACTCTTGCGGATATGCCCTCGGCCTTGAGCAATACGGCCACGTCGCAGAGCAGTGACACTTCCGAGCCGTTTGCCACCAGCGTAACGGCGGGAGCCTCGGCATCCATCACCACATAACCTCCGCGGCGTGCTCCCTCGGCCTGAGCCAGACGGTCGCCGGGAAGATCCTTCACGTCCTGACGGGTGAGAATAAGCGCGGATGGTGTGTGACAGTTCGCCATGGCCATACGCCAGCATACGATGGTCTCGGCGGAATCGGCAGGGCGCATCACCAGCATGGAGCGACGTCCCGAGAAGTTGTGGATCTGCTCCATAAGGCGTATCTGGGCTTCCTGCTCGATAGGCTCGTGGGTGGGACCGTCCTCGCCCACGCGGAATGCGTCGTGACTCCACACGTATTTTACCGGCAGCTCCATGAGAGCCGACATGCGCACGGCCGGTTTCATATAGTCGCTGAACACGAAGAATGTGCCGCAGGCGGCCATCATGCCTCCGTGAAGCACTATGCCGTTCATTATAGCGGCCATGGTGAGTTCGCTCACGCCTGCGTGGAGGAATGCTCCGCTGAAATCACCGTGGGTGAGGGCGTGGGTATGCTTGAGGAATGCGTCGGTCTTGTCGCTGTTGGCAAGGTCGGCACTCGACACTATCATGTTCTTTACCTTGTGGGAAAGCTCTGCGAGCACTGCGGCTGATGCCGTGCGTGTGGCCACGTTGGCCTTGGTGACGATGCTCTTCCAGTCTATTTCGGGAAGACGGCCTTCGATGAATCCGCGGAGCACAGCGGCCTGTTCGGGATTAGCCTCCGCCCATGCCTTCTCGGCGGCGCGGCGCTCAGCCACGATTTTGCGCAGGGCCTCGGCGCGCTCGGCATAGAGCTTTTTCACCTCGGGACGTATCTGCCAGGGGTTCTCGGGGTCGCCTCCGAGGTTCTTCACTGTCATGGCATAGTCGGCGCCCGATTTGCTCAGTGGCTGGCCGTGGGTGCTGCACTTGCCTTCGAAATTCTCGCCGGAAGCGGTAACTGCGCCGCGTCCCATCACGGTGTTGCCAATGATGAGCACAGGCTTGTGCTTCTCGGCCTCGGCTTTCTGGAGCGCGTCGGCTATTGCCTCGGGGTCGGTGCCGTCTATTTCAATCACGTGCCAGTGCCAGGCGCGGTATTTTGCAGCGTAGTCCTCGGTGTCCACAGCGTCCACGTCGGTGGAGAGCTGCACCTTGTTGCTGTCGTAAAACATTATGAGGTTTGACAGTCCCAGGAATCCGGCAATACGTCCGGCACCCTGGCTTATCTCTTCCTGAATTCCTCCGTCGGAGATGAATGCGTATGTCTTGTGTGCGAAAACCTCGCCGAAGCGGGCGGCGATGAAGCGCTCCGCTATGGCCGCTCCCACAGCCATGGTGTGGCCCTGGCCGAGGGGGCCGCTGGTGTTTTCCACGCCACGGGCCGGATTGAGTTCGGGATGGCCAGGAGTCACACTGCCCCACTGGCGGAATTCCTTAAGCTCGTCCATTGTGTAATGTCCCTGCATGGCGAGAACACTATAGAGCATAGGCGACATGTGACCGGGATCAAGGAAGAAACGGTCGCGCGCGAACCAGGTGGGATCATCGGGATCTGTGACCAGAAATCCGGAATAAAGCACGTTGATGAAATCAGCTCCACCCATGGCGCCGCCGGGGTGACCTGATTTTGCCTTTTCTACCATTGAAGCGGCGAGCACGCGTATATTGTCGGCCGCCGAATTAAGTAATGTTTTATCCATTGTATTGGTATGTGGGGTATTTTGCTGCAAAATTACTCATTTGCATTATCATATACAAAACCAGATACAAATTCCGCCCCGGCTCATTGATGTATGAGCCGGGGCGGAGGGTTCATGCGGCGTATGGCGCCGCTGTTTTTTCAGTAGGAATCAGAATGCGTCGGGCATCAGATAGCGTCGAGTATCTGGGTGGCTTCTTCTTTCTCTTCGAGGGTGGGCTTGTGGCTTACGCGTGAACCGATAAGGCCATAGAAGAGAATATAAGCGGCGCATCCAAGGATTACCCAGAATGAGTTGAGATAACCGCAGGCATCAGCTACGGCGCCTTCAACGGCGAGCATCACGGCGCAACCGAACACCATGGTCATGAAGATACCCGAGGCGATAGCGGTATATTTTCCGAGACCTTCCACAGCAAGGTTGAAGATCGCACCCCACATCACAGAGGTGCAGAGACCGATGAGAAGGAAGGCGAAGATGCCGAGAGAGATGGGCTGCCAGATGATTTCGAGTGAGCTCCAGTCAACACCAGGGAAGCTGACTTTCACATCGGCAGGGGCGAACATACCGAACAGTATCAGTGCTATTGTAGCTGCCGATACAGAGACTATCATGGTACGTGCCGAAATTTTGGAACCGATAGCGGCACCTACGAAACGGCCTATGAGCATCATGAACCAGTATACTGCAATGATTAGGCCCACAGTAGCGGACGGCACTCCCTCATTGAGCAGAAGGAACTGTGAGGAGTTGGGCACACCTACCTCGATACCCATATAAAGGAATATCGCGAGGGCTCCGAGAGCGAAATGACGGTAAGAAAGGGCGCCTTTCACCAGACTGGCCTCAACCTTGGGCTGCTTGGGTTCCTCGATTTTGGTAAAGGAGAGCACGATGAATGCGATTACGAAGATAGCCAGAGCTATCATGAGGGCCGGTGTAGCATCGGCTATTTTAGCCTTGGTGACGTCACCGATAAGAGCACCCATAAGGATGTAGCAGCATACAGCTGCGGTGGAGTTGAACACACCGCCTATCTGGATCAGTTTGTTGCCTTCGTTGCCGCCGCCGCCCAAAAGGTTGAGCATGGGGTTCACAACGCAGTTAAGAATACACATGCAGATACCGGCAATGAACGCGCCGATAAGATATACTGTAAATACGGCGGCAAGGTTGTCCTTTACGTCCATCAGGCCGCTGACCCACTGGAGAAGAATACCTATAGCTCCAATCACAAGGCCGATAAGGGCGGTTTTCTTATAGCCGTATTTTGCTATGAGCATACCGGCAGGAATACCCATTATAAGATATGCTATGAAGTTGCCGTAGTTGCCGATCTGAGCGAGTACGTCGCTGATAGGACCTTGGTTTTTGATAATTGTCGCCATAGGAGTGCACAGGTTGGTAACGAATGCAATCATGGCGAATAGGGCGATCATGACGATAATCGCTCCCCACTGTTTCGCTTGCTTACTCATGATAAAAAGATTGGTTTATATTTAGTTGATTATTGTTTCAAGCCTTAAAATTAGCGATTTTTTATAAAATGCGCCGCTTTTGGTGCTTATTTTTTGGATTTTTGGATGTGGGTCAGTATTCGCGTTCGCCGAATATGTCGGTGCCTATCCTCACCATGGTCGAACCCTCCTCCACGGCGATGCCGCGGTCGTGGCTCATGCCCATGCTCAGGATGGAAAATCCGCGCAGGTCGGGACACATCTCCTCGATCTGCCGCTTAAGGCTGCTGAGTGTGGCGAAGTCCTGGCGCACGCGCTCCGTATCGTCGGTGTTCGAGGCCATTCCCATCAGTCCGCAGATATGCGTGGCGCGGAGATTCTCGAATTTCCGCTCTGCGAAGTATTCAAGCATTTCCTCGGGGCTGAAGCCGGTCTTGGTTTCCTCCCGGGCCACATGGGCCTGAAGCAGCACGGGCTGGATTATGCCCAGCCGGGCGGCTTCCGAGTCAATCAGCTCCAACAACTCCGTGGAATCCACGCTCTCTATCAGCGCGGGGCGTAACGCAAGCAGCTGCCGCACCTTATTACGCTGAAGATGACCGATGAAATGCCAGCGCACATCATCGGGCACCGGAGCCCCAGGAGCCATTTCGCCGGCGAGCGTGGCGGCAACCTTCGATTTCAGCTCCTGCACCCGACTTTCGCCGAACACGCGCTGTCCGGCTCCGTAGGCTTCGGCAAGGGCCGACATGGGATGGAATTTCGACACCGCCACCAGCTCCACTTCCGGCGGAAGCTCGCGGCGCACGGCCTCAATGCGCTCCGATATCGTGTCGGCTGCCATCATTCGGCTTCTTTTGCCACAACTTCGGCGGCTGTGGGAGTCGACGGATGCTTGCCTGAGAGGTTGGCGGCGTAGACATCCATTATGGGTGTCTCCGAGAGCGACACAAGGTCGAAGTCGGCCAGCGTTCCCTTCATGCCTTCGTTGAAGTTTTCGTATGCGCCCTTGAAGTCGCTTCCGGCCACAAGCATGGTGGTGACGGAGCGTTTCTCCACGGCTGTCTTCTCGTCGATGGTTATGAACGCCACCTTGGCCAGATACCATTTGTCGGCGCTGTCATCGCGGAATATTTCGGAAATCTTGGTGCGTTTCACGGCGCTTACCGAGAAGTCGCCGGATATAAAGGGTGTCTGCTCCTCTATGATGCGGGCCTCAGCCTCTGTGAACGACAGGGCGTCAACCAGATAGGGTTCGTTGACTTTCTTTACTACCCCGTTTTCCATCATTTTGTCGTAGCGGACTTTACATTCAAACCAGTTTGCCATTGTCTGTTTTTCTTTTCGTTGATTGTCATTCACCCATCGGCTCCGGACGTGCCGTTGCCTGATTGTAGGGATGCACCCCGGTGCATCCGTCGGATGAATGAGAGTATGTATATATTTTCAGCGGATGCTCCGGGGAGCATCCCTACATATTAATTTAATAAGCAATTTGATCAGTAACCGATTATCGGAGCACGGCCTTGCGGGCGAAGCGGCCGAGATCGGTCACGGCTTCCACCACGTAGATGCCTGTGAGGCCGTCGGTGGATATGTCGGCGTTGTCGCCCGACACCTCGATGGTGCGCAGAGCACGTCCCTGGAGGTCGACGAGGCTGAGGGTCATACGCGATGCACCGGCCACATATACGTTGCAGCTGCCAGAGCCGGGAGTGAGCACAAGGCGCTGGTCCTCGTCCTCAAACACGCTGCCGATGGCTGCCTTCTTGTCGAGCACATATTTAATGCCTGCCAAAGCGTCGATTTTGCCTGCGCCCCATCTCTCGGGGACGGTTGTCTGGGCCACTGAGCTCTTGTTTATGGTCTCAAGCACCTGATCGAATGTGAGCGCGGGATCGGCCTGTAGCCACAGTCCCACGGTGCCGGTGACAAACGGGCAGGCCATCGATGTGCCCTGCAGTTCGCCCCAGTAGTCGGTCACTGCGCCGTTGGCTGCCCTGGCCGACATCAGTATCTCCGAACCTTCGGCAGCCACGTTATAGCGGTTTACACTTGAAATTATACCTGCGCCGGGCGCACATACCAGCGGCAGTTTCGTACCCTGGAACGATGTGCCGTAGCTTGAGAATCCGGAAATATCGCCCACGGGGAATGATCCGTTGAAGCCATAAATTCCCCCTTCATCATTATTGTTGAAAACGCCCCATACATTACGGGTGTTATATGAACCTACGGAAAGGATATTGGCGGCGCAGCATGCGTCGCTTATGGAGTTGGCGGGAGAACCTTTGGTATAGCCTGTGGCTGTAGTTCCTGTTCCTCCTGCACGGTTGGAGAACAATGCATTGTCGTTGCCGTAGAGATAGAGGGTGTTTCCGCTGTTGCCGGTCGCTTCTATAGCGATATACTGTGATGCCGAGGACTTACGGCTCACGCTATTGAACTGCATCAGCACTTCATAACGATTGTTGTTCGGATCCAGAGAGGAGTACGCGACAACCGAGCCGTTGTATTCCGATGTGAAAGCGGTTTTGTTTGCGGTGGTTCCTTGCTGATTGGCGCCGTTGAGAGTGAAGACGGGAGTGAACTTCCTGGTGGAGAATGAATAGAGGCCTACAGATAATGTCACTACAGAATTGTCGGAGCCCCAGAGGTCCACGATGCCGTTTATAGCGTCGGAAGCGTATGGGAAGGTACGCAGATATGCATTGTTACCCGAGGATCCGAGAGTTTTCTTGATGGATATATCCTGGTCTCCCTCGTTGCCTGCGGCCATGACGATTATTCCGCGCTTTCCAAGCTCTGAAAGGGCTTTTGAATATGCATCGGTTCCGTCGTGAGGTCCGCTGTTGCTGCCGAGCGATAGGTTGACGGCTACAGGCTTATTCTGCGATTCGGCATAAGTGATGATATTGCTTACAGCCTGTATGATGTTGGGAGTAGTGAGCGTACCGACAGCTAGCGCGAGATCGGAATTGGTGGACACACCGTAATAAGGCACATTCATCTCGTCCAAATTGAAGTGACCGTTAAATCCTCCTGTTGGTTGTTCAGCTACATCCAGATATGCCACTGTGCCGGTGCCTTTGTAACCGCCCGCCATTATGCCGGCCACGTGGGTGCCGTGGGTTTCCTTGTCGGTGTCGGTAGTGAAGGAGCGGATGTTGGAGGCGGTATATTCGGTCACGTTTGTGCCGTCAGTGCCTGTGAAATTCCATGCGCGCTGTATGCGGGTGGTTCCGTCGGTGTTCTTGAAGTTGACATGATTGGGTTCCAGACCTATATCCATCATTCCGAGCACCACTCCGGTGCCGTCGAAGCTCATGGTCTGGCCGTTGTAGGTAAATCCAGTCTGCACTTCGCTGACTTTTCCCGAGGGGCGGGCGAAGTCAAGGGTTGGGCGCAGCTCGTCGCCGAAGCTCACGGACTTCACCTCACGGAGTTCAGCCACCTCCTCGGCGCGGTCAATCGGGAAAAGGGCCACGCAGATGTCGCCTATTGTGGCTGTCACCTCGACGAATCCCGTGGAGGTAAGCGCCGACGGGCCGTAGCCGTGGTTAAGCGTGATGAGGGCGCGCACCTGTTCACCGGGCTTTACGGAGAGAGTGCTTTGCATCGATGGGTCGGTACGCGACATGCGTATTTCCTCAAGGATTATGCGGCCCTTGGGATTGATTTTCTGGGCTGCCGCCGGCATCATGCCCAGTATGAGAAGTGAAATCGGGAGTAGAAGTTTCTTCATGCGCCTTCAAGTTGGATTAAACCGTCAAATTGGATTATTGGCTTCAAATTTACACAAACTATTGCAAATAGAACTATTTTGTTTTAAAAAATCCTCGACTGGGAAGGTCGGCCTCCGGCCGTCCGCACCTCCCGCTGATTTTATTCACGACGGCCAATTTTATTTCTCGACGGCCGGAGGCCGACGCTCCCAGTAGCATCTCCAATAAACGTTGAGGGCGCGCATCGCATGGATGCGCGCCCTCAGTATAAGGAAATCAAATCTTTTGCCGGTGTTGGAATCAGAAACCGTAGCGGCTCCAGTCGACTTTGCTCATGTCGCCAGATTCCTTGAATGCCACATGGAATGCGAATGCGGCCTCAAGCGAGTGGGGGGTCTGTCCGCCTTTGCCGAGCTTGAGGTATTCAAGCAGCAGAGGACGGTAGGCCGGATGGGCGCAGTTGTTGATGATTTCGTAGGCACGCTGCACGGGATCCTTGCCGCGGAGGTCGGCAATACCCTGTTCGGTCACGATGATATCGACGGAGTGTTCCGAATGGTCCACATGCGATACCATAGGCACGATGTTGCTTATCACGCCGCCTTTGGTGACGGAGGGGCAGGAGAAGATGGAAAGATAGCCGTTGCGGGTGAAGTCGCCCGAGCCGCCTATACCGTTCATCATCTTGGTTCCTACCACGTGGGTGGAGTTGATGTTGCCGAATATGTCGGCTTCCAGAGCCGTGTTCATGGCTATCACGCCCAGACGGCGGATAACTTCGGGATTGTTGGAGATTTCGGCGGGACGGCACACGAGCTTGTCGCGGAAGAACTCGAGGTTTCCGAGCACCTCGGCCTCGGTGGCGTCGCTGAGAGTGAGCGAGCAGGTGGAGCCGAATTTGCACTTGCCCATTTTCATGAGCTCGATAACGGCGTCCTGTATCACCTCGGTGTACATCTCGAACTGAGGAATCTCCTCGGCGTCGCCAAGTCCGAACAGCACTGCATTGGCCACATTGCCCACACCCGACTGGATGGGAAGGAACGACTTGGGAAGACGCCCGGCGCGGAGCTCGGAAATCAGGAAGCCGCACACGTTGGCACCGATCTGCAGTGTGGTGTCGTCGAGGGCGGTGAAGCCTTTAATGCCGTCGTAGCGCTTGCTGTGAACCACAGCCACTATCTTCTCGGGGGCGATCTTTACCGTGGGGCAGCCTATGCGGTCGCTGGGCTTGAATATGGGTATCTCGCGGCGGTGGGGAGGATCCAGGGGCAGATAGATGTCGTGGAGGCCGTAGAGGGTCTTGGGCAGCACTTCGTTGAGCTCGAGAATTACCTTTTTTGCGCGGCTCACGAAGGTGGGAACATTGCCCACACCGGTGCCGAGCACCACTTCGCCATTGTCCATCACCTCGGCCACTTCGAGAATGGCCACATCAAGGTCGCCATAGAAGCCGTAGCGGAATTTCTGTGCCAGCTCGGAGAGATGGAGATCGAAATAATGGGCGTCGTGGCAGTTGATGCGCTTGCGCAGGTCGGGGGTGTTCTGATAGGGAGTGCGGCGGTTGATAGCGTTGGCGTTGGCCAGGGCGCCGTCGGCCCACCGGTTGGTGGAAGCTCCTGTGAAGATATTTATTTTAAATGGTTTGCCTTCGGCATGAAGTTTCTCGGCGTGGGCGGCGAGAGCTTCGGGGACAACTTTCGGGGAGCCTGAGGCGGTGAATCCGGAGAACCCCACGTTGTCATCGTGGTTTATCAGTTCGGCAGCTTCTTGTGCCGTAAGGATTGGGAAAGCCATATTATTGCGTTTATATTTTTTGTGTTAAGGTTATTTTTTCATGGATACGGGCCGGAGTCAGAATTTCCGCTGGAGCACTTCGGCAGCTATCACCGCGCGGCGCAGGGCTGCTGCACGGCTGTTGACCGGTGCCGGTGCGGCCGCCGGTGCATGCCTGGTGTCATGCCGCGCCGGTGCGTTTTCTGACGGCTGCACGGGCTGAATGGGAGCATCGGGCATCGTGGCGGCGTGGGAGTCGGCAGAGATTACACAGGCGCTTTCTTTCTCCGAAGCGCGGAGCATGGCCTCGCGATGGTCGGTGGGTTTAGGCTGCTTTGTGGCCGAAACTTCCGCTGCCTTTCTCTTTATGCGCGAAAGCTGTGGGGGCTGAGGAGTATGGTTTCTCATATCCGCCTTCATCCTGCGCTTGAGCCACTCGAGCAAAGTGGGGCCGAGTATCGCGGCACCTGTGATGAGAAACGCCACAAGCGATTTTAAAATATCACGATCCATCGGCTCTATTCTACTCCATTTTATTAATTTTGTGCAAAATTAGTAGAAAATAATGCAACCTCCAAATGTGGAGTTGCTGTTACTCAACATATATTATGCCTGAAACAGACAATAACTTCGGCCACGCTCCGCGTCGCCTCCTTATAGAAACCTACGGCTGCCAGATGAACGTGGCCGATACCGAAGTGGTGGCCTCGATAATGGAGATGGCCGGCTATTCGCTGTGTGATGATATTGAACAGGCCGATGCCGTGTTTCTGAACACATGCTCGATACGCGACAATGCCGAGCAGAAGATACTCGGACGCCTGCAGTTTCTCAATTCTCTGCGTCGCAAACGCCGCGGGCGGGGACTGATAATAGGCGTGATAGGATGCATGGCCGAGCGCGTGAAGGACGACCTGATAGCCAACCACGGCGTGGATCTGGTGGCAGGCCCCGACAGCTATCTCGACCTTCCCGGGCTTATTGCCTCGGTGGAGGCCGGTCAGAAAGCCATCAACGTGGAGCTGAGCACCACCGAGACCTACCGCGACGTGATTCCGGTGCGTCTGCCGGGCAATACGGTGAGCGGCTTCATAAGCATAATGCGCGGCTGCAATAATTTCTGCTCCTACTGTATTGTGCCTTACACCCGCGGACGCGAGCGCTCGCGCGAGGTGCGCAGCATACTCAACGAGCTTGCCGACCTCCGCGCCAAGAGCTACCGCGAGGTGACTCTTCTGGGTCAGAACGTGAATTCTTACCGCTATACCGATCCGGCCGACGGCACGGTGACCGATTTTGCCGCGCTGTTGCGGCTGGTGGCCGAGGCTGCTCCCGACATGCGTGTGCGCTTCACCACTTCTCACCCCAAGGATATGACCGACGATATCCTGCATGCCATCGCCTCACATCCCAATATCTGCCGCCACATACATTTGCCCGTGCAGAGCGGTAGCGACAGTGTGCTAAAGGCCATGAACCGCCATTATACCCGCGAGTGGTATCTGGACCGCGTGGCCGCCATACGACGCATTATCCCGGACTGCGCCATAACCAGCGACCTGTTCACGGGCTTCCATGGAGAGACCGAGGAAGATTTCCAGCAGACGCTCTCGCTTATGCGCGAAGTGGGATTCGACGCTTCGTTTATGTTCAAATATTCGGAGCGCCCGGGCACCATGGCCTCGAAGCATCTGCCCGACAATGTGGATGAAGAGGTGAAGATTGACCGCCTCAACCGCATGATAGCCCTGCAGAATGAGCTTTCGCTTGCCTCGCACCGCGCCGAGATAGGTCGCGAGGTGGAAGTGCTTATTGAGGGCGTGGCACGCCGGAGCCGCGAGCAGATGGTGGGCCGCACGCCCCAGAACAAGACCGTGGTACTCCCGCGCCGCGACTACAAGGTGGGCCAGACCGTGTGCGTGAAGATAGCCTCCGCCACCTCCGCCACCCTCATCGCCGAATAAGCCGTCCTCCCGACAAGTCACAGATATTGAAAACAAAAAAACGGTGTGCCCGAATCGAGTTCAGGCACACCGTTGCTGTAATTATGGATTAGTTATTCCTTGGGTTCTTTGGCGAAGGCGTGGCGGTAGCCTTTCTGCTTCTGCCATGCGCCGCGGGTGAAGTCGGGCACCTCTACGGGAGCGTTTCCGTTCTCGATGGAGATGGCGGTGAGAGGAATGAGCGAGCACCATTCGGCGAGGTCATACACGTCCATGTCAAGAGGCAGACCGTTGCGCAGACAGTAAACCAGACGGTAGTCCATTATGTAGTCCATACCTCCGTGTCCGCCTACCTTCTTGGCTACTTCGCCAACTTCGCGGATGATGGGGTGCATGTACTGCTCCTCGAGGGCCTTTTTCTGCTGGTCGCTCACGAAGCCGTGGGCTGAAAGATTCTCGTGGTCGGGAACTTCGGCCGATGCAAGCTGCTCAGGTTCGAACGAATAGCCTTCCTGGGGATACTTGTTGGCAAAGCCCTTGGTGCCGGTGAGCTGATACATGCGGCTGTAGGGACGCGGAGTGAGCACGTCGTGCTGAATGTGGATGGTCTTGCCGTTGGCTGTACGAATCATGGTCATGGTGTGGTCGCCCTGAGCGAAGCTGTCGGGTTTCTCGCCGGTCACCTTTTCAATATAGGCGGGACCGTTGACAGCCTTGGTGTCCATCGACACGAGGGTTTCCATGCGGTCGCCGCGGTGTATGTCGAGAAGCTGGCAGGCCGGACCCATGCCGTGGGTGGGATATACGTCGCCGCGATGCTTCTGGTTGAAGTCCATGCGCCAGTTGTTGTGGTAGTAGGGCCAGAACTCGTTGAGGTCGTGGAGGTAGCTGCCTTCGGTGTGGAGCACCTCGCCGAAGAGACCCTGCTGGGCCATGTTGAGGGTGTTCATCTCAAAGAAGTCGTAAACGCAGTTCTCAAGCATCATGCAGTGGAGCTGCTTCTCCTCGGCTTTGTTGATAAGCGCCCAGATTTCCTCGAGGCTGGTGGCAGCGGGCACCTCTATTGCGGTGTGCTTGCCGTTGTCCATTGCGTAGAGGGCCATGGGAGCGTGTGTCTGCCAGTCGGTGACAATATACACGAGGTCTATGTCGTCACGCTCGCAGAGCTGTTTCCAGGCGTCCTCTGAGCCACCGTAGCCGGCAACGTCGTTGAGGCCTTTTTCCTTGAGCCATTCCTGCATTTTGTCCACGCGGTCCTGCTCGAGGTCACACACGGCGACCACTTTAGCGCCGGGGATGGCAGTGAAGCGCTTCACTGCGTCGGGTCCGCGCATGCCGAGGCCTATGAAGCCTACTCGCACGGTGTCCATGGGGCTGGTGGCGAAGCCCACCAGGTCGGTGGCGCCTTCGGGACGCGCCGGAATCTCGGTCTTGATTACCTTCGATTCCTTGTCGGCGGATTTCTTGGAGTCGCAGGCCGGCATTACCATAAGGGCGAGGGCGGCCAGACTAAGAATTACTTTTTTCATCGGTAATAATGAATAATAGGTAAGGTTAACTTTTGTTGATTGGTATTTTTTGCAAATATAACCAAATATTCCGGGCCGACAACTCTTCGGGGTGATGAGTATGCCTGAAAAAGTTGTAAATTTGCGCATCACCCCGTCCGGCGACCGAACGCGCCGCCTCCGCACGGCGTTTTACATTATATCAACCCATTATCCGTACACTAAACAGTCATGAAAAAGATTTTCTTCATATTCACGGCCTTTCTGGCCCTGATATCCCTCCCGCTCTCTGTGCCTGCACATGCCGAGGGGGGAGCCAAAATAGCTTTTGAATCGGAAACCCACGATTTCGGCAACATCAAGGCGAAGGGCGGCCAGGTGTCGTTCGGCTACCGGTTTACCAACACGGGCACGGCTCCGCTGGTGATAATAAGCGTGAGCAACGGCGGCTGCGGATGCACCCGCCCCGAATTCCCCAAAAAACCGATAGCCCCCGGCGAGTCCGGCACCATCACCATCCATTTCAACCCTGCTACGTTCCGGGGCGAGATAAAGCGCCAGGTAACGGTGAAGACCAATGCCGGACGCAAGAAACTTAAATTCGGAGGGGTGATTGTGCCATGAGAAGGATAGCCGTATTGCTGGGCGGCCTGCTTGCCGCTGCCTCCGCGTCGGCCCAGATAGTCTGGATAGAACCGGTGCATGATTTCGGAGCCATACGCGAGGACCGCGGTCTGGCCCGCACGGTGTTCCGCGGAGTCAATGTGGGCACCGACACCATAGTGGTGCTGTCGGCGCGCGCCAACTGCGGCTGCACGCGCCCCGAGTTCAGCCGCGGCGACATACCGCCGGGCGACACCGTTAAGGTGGGCGTGGCGTTTGACCCCGCCGGCCGTCCCGGACGCTTCGAGAAAAAGGTGATGCTCACCACCACCGCTCCCTCGCGCCGCGAGGTGCTGGAAATCACCGGAACCGTGATCGGAGCCTCGTCCACGCTCGAGAAGCGCTTTCCTATAGAGGTGGGGCAGATGCGTCTGAGCAATACCGTGGTGGCTCTGGGCGAGACCAACAAAGGACATGTGCTCGGAGGCTCCGTGCTTATCTACAATCCCACTGACTCTGCTGTGATTCCCGCCGCGGCCGACATTCCTCCATATATCCGCTGCACTTTCAGCCCGGCCGAGATTCCTGCCGGAGAGCAGGCGGTGGCTTCGCTAACGGCGTTCACCGACCGCTGTCCGCAATATGGCACGGTGGAAAACACCTTCACTCTTATCCCCGACATAGCCGACCCCTCCGCCACGGCCACCATATCCACCGTGATGATTGTCCATGAGGATTTCAGCCGACTCACTCCGGAGCAGCGCGACAACGCGCCCGGTGTCAGCGCGGACGTGAGGTCAGTGGAATTCGGCGTAATAGACCGCGGAGGCAAGAAGACCTCCCGCACATTCGAGCTTACCAACACCGGCCGCTCGCCGCTCATCATCCGGCAGCTTCACTGCCCCGACGGCTGCATTTCGGCCAAGGCAGCGAAATCAGAGGTGAAACCCGGCAAGAAGGTGCAGGTGACCGTAACGCTCGACCCTCAGAAACTCCCCGGCGGCCAGCCCCTGAACACCACTCTCACCATCGTGACCAACTCGCCTGCTGATCCGCGCCTGATTCTGCGCGTGGTGGGCGAATGATACATCAGCTTATTTAAACCCTTACCCCTCCCAGCCATGGAACATATAGAAAATGACAAACAGTTCGGCGGTCTTGCCGTAAATGCCGGCGTGAGCCAGCCTCCGCAGGTCAACCCGTATCTCCGTCGGCGCCGTCGGCCCATGCCATCGGTGGCCGAACTTGTGGAAGGAATCCTCAAAGGCGACGTCACCATGCTATCGCGTGGCGTCACCCTCGTGGAGAGTCTTTCGCCCGAACACCGCGCCATGGCCCAGGAGGTGATCGAGAAGTGCCTGCCTCATTCGGGCCGCTCGCGCCGCATAGGCATAACCGGTGTGCCGGGTGCCGGCAAAAGCACATCGATTGATGTGTTCGGTCTGCACCTGCTCAAGCGTGGCGGCAAGCTTGCCGTGCTCGCTATCGACCCCTCGAGTGAGCGCACCAAGGGCAGCATTCTCGGCGACAAGACCCGCATGGAAAAGCTTTCCGTGCATCCCGGAGCGTTCATCCGTCCCAGCCCGTCGGCCGGATCGCTCGGCGGCGTGGCCCGCAAGACGCGCGAGACGATAGTGCTCTGCGAGGCAGCCGGATTCAACAATATATTTGTGGAGACCGTGGGTGTGGGACAGAGCGAGACGGCCGTCCACTCGATGGTCGACTTTTTCCTCCTTATTCAGCTTGCCGGAACCGGCGACGAGCTGCAGGGCATAAAGCGCGGCATAATGGAGATGGCCGACGGCATTGTGATCAACAAGGCCGACGGCGACAACATTGACCGCGCCCGTCTGGCCCAGGCGCAGTTCCGGAGCGCCCTCCATCTCTTCCCGCCCACGGAGTCGGGCTGGAAGCCCGAGGTGCTCACCTATTCCGGATATTTCGAGCTGGGCATCCCCGAGGTGTGGGACATGGTCGACCGCTATTTCGCTTTCGTGGAGGCCAACGGCTATTTCCAGGTGCGCCGCCACCAGCAGGAACGCTACTGGATGTACGAGACCATAGATGAGGCTCTGCGCCGCCGATTCTACGACGACCCCGTAATAGCCGCCGCTCTCGCCGAGAAAGAGGCGCGCGTGCTGGGTAATCTCCAGAGCTCTTTCACTGCCGCACGCGATGTGCTCGACATGTATTTCAACCGCCGCTGACATTTCAACCGCCGCTGATTCCCATGCTTGAATTCACGCCCGTAACCCCGGCCGACATCCCGCGGCTGCGTCCATGGCTCACCGCCCACCCGTTCCGCTCGTGCGATTTCTCGGTGGGCGGAATCTTCCTGTGGGCCGACTATTTCCATTACCAGAAAGCAATAAAAGGCGACACACTGTTTATAAAGGGTGTGACGGAAAACGATGTGTCGCGCCCGGCGTTCTCACTTCCGCTCGGGCCGATGCCCATTGCCGAATCGCTGGCGCTTCTGCGGCGTCACTGCCGCGCCGAGGGAGTCGAGCCTGTGATGTCGGCGGTACCGCAGGAAGCGTTGCAGGTGCTTATGGACAACGGTGCGCGACGCTTTACCGAACTTACCGACTGGGCCGACTATATCTACGACATAAAGGCGCTGAGCACCTTCGCCGGAAAGAAACTGAGCAAAAAGCGCAACCATATAAACCGCTTTGCGCTCGACCACCCCGATGCCGTCTTCTCGCCCATCACGGCAGCCGATGCTCCTGAGCTCATAGAATTCTACGAATGCATGCATACCGATGCCGATACCTCTGAAATCGCCGCCTACGACCGTGCCCAGACCCTCCGCGTGCTCCGCTCCCCGGACTTCTATGGCTTCGATGGAGGGGTGCTCCGTGTGCCCGGCCGGGGCATTGTGGCCTTTGCCATGGGCGAGCCTGTGGGCGACACGCTCATGACCCACATCGAGAAGATGGACCATGAGGTGACAGGGGCCGGCGAGACCATCTGCCGCGACTTCACCGCCATGATGGCCACGCGCTACCCCGACCTTAACTACGTGAACCGCGAAGACGACTCCGGCGACCCCGGCCTCCGCCAGGCCAAAGAAGCCCTCCACCCCCTCTTCATGCAACGCAAATACAACGTCGCCTTCTGACAGGCCCCCCAAAGCCGGTCGTCCCCCCTGGGAAGGTCGGCCTCCGGCCGTCCAGCCCCGCTGACCCTCGATATCCCTATAGACGGCGTTACTGATAGCGATAGGAACTTGTGGCAATAAACATATCGCCACTTAGCCTTCCTTTTTTTGGGTCAGCTGCAAAACCCGGTTGAAATGTTAAACAACTACGCGAGTGTAAAAAT